>MPMB02075098.1_pt1 | contig 93883 bp, 97 predicted proteins | sample 1617371 | NCBI WGS metagenome assembly MPMB02 (sample SAMN05944808, study PRJNA350692) | marine metagenome | biome: marine; feature: ODZ; material: water; isolation source: 300 m water sample filtered on 0.2 um supor filter | place: Pacific Ocean | collected 2012-04-08 | depth 300m m
ATAATGGTCAATGCCTTGTTTATCTAACAAGCAAATCTTTTCTTCCTCAGTAATTAATTGAAAATTACGACATTCATCAGAAAAAAATTGTCTTGGATGAGGTTTGAAACTTAATATTGCTGATGAACAATTTTTTATTTTGGAATATTCAATTAATTCATCAATAATTTTTTGATGACCTAAATGCACGCCATCAAAATTGCCAATGGCTAAATTGATATTTGCAACACTGGTTTGTGAATTCAATTGAATATTATGTATTTGCACGAACTGGTCTTTTGATAAGCAGTTAAATTAATTTTTTTATGACTATTAGTATAAAATAAGAATTATTCATCAAAATTATTTCCCAATTTCATTACTATAGTTGAGGAATATTGTTGATCATTATGCAAAACTGCATTGTTAATATTTTCCTGATTGAAAACATTTGGGAATAATTGTGGCTCAAGACATAACGCGTGCTGATATCCATAATTTTTATTAAATTTTCCATTATATGATTGCTCCATCATATTCCCCGTGTAAAATTGGACACATGGTTGGTCGCTTAAAATTTTCACCCCCATTTTAGTTTTGTCACTATAGAGTGAGGCGATCTTTTTTAGTGTGCCATCATATTTCTCAACAAGATAACAAAGGTCAATGCCGTCATCTTCTAATTCATAATTATCGATTTTTTTGAAACTGCTAAAATCATATTTTATTTCATTTGCATCATTTATTCTTCCTGTTGGTATAAAATTTTTATCAATCTCGCAATAAGAATGGGCGTGCATTTCAAGATAGTGTCCCAAAATTTTTTGATAGAATTTTTTGTGACCATGAAAATTCCAGTAATTGTGGTTCGTTAAATTAACAAGAGTGTCATGATCAGTTGTAGCGTGAAATTGAATAATAAATTCATTGTTATCATTAAGCATATATTTAGTTCTACACTCAAGATTGCCAGGATAACCTTCCTCTAAATGAGTAGATTTGTAATGAAGTTCACAAGATATTTCTTCCGAGTTTTCATCTAAAGAATCTATGTGCCATACTTTTTTGTTAAATCCAGATCGACCGCCATGCAAATGATGCTGACCATCATTTGAAGATAATTCATATATGTGATCATTCAAACTGAATTGAGCATTGGCAATGCGTCCGCAAACTCTGCCTACAATACAATTTAGATAACTTCGATCTGTTATATATTCCTCAAAATTTCTATAGCCAAGCAACACATCTTCATGCTCATATAAATTATGATTATAAGGAATAAGTATGTTGTTTATATAACCGCCAAAATTATAAAAACTAATTACATAATTATTTTTATTAGTGAATGTTATTTTGTATACTTGATGATTCTCTATATCCGCAATTTTTTCTTTTTTGATTCTCATTTGATAAAAAGCAAATATCTGTTTATAATATTTTTTCTTTGTTATATATTGAAGTTTAGTAGATAAATTCTAATAGTTATGAAAATCAATCTTGGAATAGCCCCCATAGCATGGAGCAATGACGACATGCCTGATCTTGGCGGAGACACCCCCATAGAAACTTGTTTATTTGAAGCACGATCCGCAGGATTTAGGGGCATTGAACTGGGGGGCAAATTTCCAAGAAATCCAGGCACAATAAAATATCTATTGAATAAATTTAATCTTGAGATGCCGGGTGGTTGGTACGGGGCTCATTTAAATGAAAGAAGTGTCGAGGAAGAATGGCAAGCTATGCAAAATCAGATAGAATTACATAAATTGATTAATTCTTCCGTTTTTATATTCGCCGATGTCTCCGGGTCCATTCAGGGGGAGCCAATAATTCCACTTAGCAAGAGGCCGATATTAAAAGACAATGAGTGGGATGATTATTGTAATAAAATTTCTGAGATTTCAAAAAGATTATCCGATATCGGATTGCCAATGTCATACCACGAGCATATGGGGACCATAATTCAATCAGAGCAAGATGTTTATCGATTACTTGATAATACTGATGATAAAACATCACTACTTTTTGATACTGGTCATATTCTTTTTGCTGAAGGTGATTATGAATCGATTTTAAAAAAATATGTTAGCCGAGTTAATCACGTGCATTGTAAGGATATAAGAAAGGAAATATTAAATAGGTCGCTTTCAAATGATTCAAGTTTCAGGGATTCATTTTTAGAGGGAGTTTTTACTGTACCTGGAGACGGCTGCATCAATTACAAACCATTATTTGAAACTCTGCATGACAACAAATATTCAAAATGGCTGATAGTGGAAGCTGAACAGGATCCCAAAAAAGCAAATCCACTTAAGTACGCTAAAATTGGTTATAAATATCTTAATAGAATGTTAACTGAAGTTGGTTATCAGGTTTAATGTTTAATAACTGGAGCTCTCTTTCAGTTCTTTTATTTCTTTCATTTCTTTGACAATGTTTTGAGCAAATGATGACATTGCCCTATAATCTGATGATATGGTAATAAACTGATAACCAAGGGCCATCATTTCTTTTGCGTATTGAGTGGTTCCATTATGAATGCCTGCGATTTTACCGTGTTCTTTAGCTTTGTTGACTATTAATTTAATATTTGAAAACACAGGATCTTCTTTGACATCAAATTGAGGTTTTAAGCCATAGGCTAAACTCATATCAGCGGGCCCTATGTAAACGCCATTTAGATTCTCAACAGATAATATTTCATCAAGATTATCGACAGCCTCTTTAGTTTCAATCATTGCTAGCGTTATGATTTGAGAATTCGCGTTTTGGATATAATCTGACCCATAAACCAGCTGAGCTCTGATAGGGCCGAAACTTCTTTGACCCAAGGGGGGATAATAGCAATAAGAAACAAATCTTTCGCACTCTTCTTTATTGTTAACCATAGGTGCTATAATTCCGCACGTGCCAGCATCAAGCATTTTCATAATTATTCCAGGCTCATTCCAAGGAACCCTGGCAAAAGGAATCGTGGGGGAATTAGCAATTGCCTGAAGCATGGATATGGACGTGGAATAATCATTAATGCCGTGCTGCAAGTCAATAGTTAAAGAATCCCATCCCATTTTGGACATGCTTTCGGCAGTAAAACTATTAGGAATGGATAGCCAACCATTGATAGCTGCTTTACCACTTTTCCAAATATCTAAAATAGAGTTCTTAAACATATGGATCTAATAATGAAAATTTAAAATTATATCTAGGTTTTTATACTAAATAATTTTATAACATTAATCTTTAATTAACAGTAAAGAACATTATAGCTAATGAAATATCTGCATACAATGGTCCGAGTCCAAAACATTGAGGATTCACTGAATTTTTATTGTGATAAACTTGGACTTAAGGAGATAAAAAGAATAGAAAATGAAAAAGGTAGATTTACTCTAATTTTTCTTGGTGCTGAAAATAGTGATGATCGGCATGCCCTTCTGGAGCTCACTTATAATTGGAACCCAGAAGAGTATACTGAAGGACGTAACTTTGGTCATCTGGCTTATAGCGTTAAAAATATTTATGAAACATGTGATAAATTAATGGAAAACGGCGTTATCATCAACCGTCCTCCCCGTGATGGTCATATGGCGTTCATCAAATCACCTGATGGTATCTCCATTGAAATACTTCAAGAAGGTGGAGCATTGCCTATTAAAGAACCCTGGCAATCAATGGAAAATAGTGGGACTTGGTAATTCAGTACCAACTTTCTAGGCCAACCTGGCTAACTTATATATTTTGTGTATGTTTTGTATAAAAGGATAGTTCCAGACAAAATAATTAATGAAATACCAAAAATAGATAAGGTATCTAGACTTTCAGAAAAAAAAATATTGCCAAATAAGCTTGCCCACAAAATTTGAGTAAACAAAAAGGGGCTAATAATTCTACTATATTTGCCAGCTATATGAAATGCCACTGTCCAAAACAAAATTGCTAAAAACATAAATAAGCCTGCGGAAAAAATTAAAATTAATTCATTGCGTGAGGGAATTATTGGATCAACAATCAAAAAAAAAGCTGAAAAAATTGTCAATGGTAAAATATTATAAAATGTAAATCCATAAGCGCTTGCTTTTTTTGAATATTTACTAACTATAATATTTGTTAATGCGTTATAAACTGCAACAATAACAACTAATAATAAAAAAAAATTAAATACTGTTAAAAAAGGTTTAAGTACTAGAATCACTCCTGTAAACCCAATAAATAATGTTATCCAGTCTTTAGTAATGATTTTTTCATTTTGTATAATTCTTGAAAAAATAAAAATATAAAAAGGAGTTGTCATTAAAACTGTTGTAAAAATACTTATTGGAATTTCTTTAAGTGAAAAAAAAACAAAGAGTGGTATAGGTATAAAAGTAATACCCCGAGCAAGAGGTATAAAATAATTTCTTTTATTTTTCAAAATTATATGTTTTTTAATTCCACCAACAAAATTTAAATAAAATAAAAAAACAATTAGGGAAAAAATATTTCCAATAGAATAATAATGATACCATTTATAATTACTAGAACTTAAAAATTTTGTGATAGCATCAAAAGAAGAGCCGCTAATAGTATTCAAACAAATTAATAAAATTCCAAACAATACGACTTTCATTTATTGGTTATATATCATTCTTTAAATGATTTAGAGAAAATAAATAATTAGAAACTTCAATTATTTTTCTCTTCAAAAAAATAATATCAGTACGTTCTTTGGAGATGTTATTTAAGATTTTATCAATGATGAAATTTCTTCTTCAGAAAAATATCTTGGTTTTTCACAACTTGTTCTCATCTTTGTTTGTTTTGAAGTTTTTGCTGCTAGAATTGTTGAATCTATTATATCCAACACATGCAATGCTAACTCTCCATTACACCTATGTTTTTTATTATTTTCAATGCTATAGATCATCTCTGATAAGCCAACACCCCTGTAATTTGCATTTGTAGGTGCTTCGTTTGATCTTCCGCTTTGATTAAATATATTTGTTTTTCCTAATTTCATATTTTCTGTAGAATGTTCTTTCCATTCACCGCCCTCTCTAAGAGATACTAAAATAGGCCCCCCGAACATATTAGGATCAGGTCCAATGATTGAGCCCTTTGTGCCATAAAATTCCATATGATTTCTCTGGTGATTAATGACATCAAAAGAAATAAATCCCTGTATTTTAGTTTTATTGTTAAACTCTATAACCACCATATAAGAGGTTGGTATCTCTACTTTAAATTTATTGCCTTTTTTTGGCCCTTCGCCGATTTCTCTATATTCACTAACAGTTGTTGCTTGTGCTCTAACACTTTTTGCAGAGCCTAAAAGATTCACCAACATCGTAAAAAAATATGGACCCATATCCAAGACAGGTCCACCGCCTTCTTGAAACCATGGTTCTGGATTTGGATGCCATGATTGGACGCCAGGAAATGCAAAGATAAAATTTCCTAATTTAATTTCTCCAACTTCGCCACTATCTATAATTTGTTTAGTCAATTGGCCACCTCCACCTAAAAAAGTATCTGGCGCATTTCCTAAATAAAGATTTTTTTCATTTGCAACATCAAATAATTCTTTTCCTTGCTCAAATGATATTGAGAGTGGTTTCTCACAATAAGAATGTTTATTCGAAAGTAGTGTTTTTTTAATTGTTTCGTAATGTGACGTAGGATTTGTCAAATTCAAAACAACATCTATCTCCCCATCTGCCAAAAGTTCATCAACACTTTTAGCTTCAATATTATATTCTTGAGCGCATTTATTTGCAGCTTCAATGTTAATATCAGCACAAGCTACAATATTAATGTTATTAAAGTAATTCTGGCTCCTAAAATAGGTTTCAGAGATATGGCCGCACCCTATTAAACCAATTTTTGACATTTTATTTTAACTGAGGATTGGGTACATTTATTTTAATTTTGTAGTTAGGATTTTTTGCTTGTTTTATGAGAGTCAATATGATTTCTTTATAGGCATCCCACAAACCTTTTTTTGGCGGAGGTAGTTGTTCCTTAATTAGATTATGTAATTTTTTTAAATTATATGATGGAACTGTTGGAAACATATGATGCTCAATATGATATTCCATATGCCAATAAAGAAAACTAAATATGGGATTAATATAAACTGTTCTCGAACTATATCGGTGATCCTTAATATTAACCTCTAAGCCTGTATGTTGAGTAAGACCAAATAATTTGTTTAAGGTCGCGCCATAAATTCCAGGTAGTACAATGTATAAAACTGGAAACCATGATTTGAAGATTATGGAAAGAATAATTGCTCCAATCCAAATAGCAACATGTATACGCGCAGAGTTACGACATTTGGAACGTTTCTCTTCAGGAATACATTGAGCCATAACATCTGTCGTAAAACCCAGGGCATGCTTTAAAGTTTCGACTTGAAGTGATTTGTGAATAAAAAAAATATTCTGAAAAAAAGGAATAAAAAAAGAAAAAAAATAGAACAAATCAATAGGTTTTCGTATAACAATTTCAAAATCAAAAGGATCATTAAAGGCTGTAAAACTATGATGTTTAAAGTGTGAATAACGCCATCGAACAGGTTCGAAATTATTCATATAACTCGAAATTTGATAGAAAAAATCATTCCAGAACTTTGATTTAAAGGCTGTTCTATGACTTGTCTCATGCCACATAGAGTCGCTACATGCGTAAATGTTTCCATAAATTAAAAAAAATAGAACACTCCACCAAGTGCCCCAGGTAATAAAAGCTAAATAGCCGAAAAAAAATAAACTTCCAAAAAAAATGGTTGTATGTTTGAATCCAGACCAGTTAGATTTATGACAGAGTTTACTGAATTCATTTTTATCAACAGTGCATCGATACCATTTATTTAAATTTATATCCATAAAATGCTAACTATAGTGAATAAAAAATAAAATTCAATTTTTAGCTTTGTATCCTAAGCCAATGTCATTGGTCATTTTACTAGAATCCATTTTTTTAGGATAATGATAATTTAATCCCAATAATTGTCTAACTCTTTCAGAACAATTTTTTAAAAATTCTTCATCAAGATAAGATAAAAGTTCTTCCACAGGTTTGACATATTTAGGTAAAAATTCAATTAATAAAACAGCTCTCTGATGAGATGACTTATTAGGCATAGCTCCATGCCATGTATTGCCATTAAAAAAAACTAAATCACCTGGTTTTCCTAACATTTGTTTTATGTTTGATTTATCGTCTTCTTTGGTTGGGTAATGTAATTTTTTTTGAGAACCAGGGCAATAAGCTGTTGCTCCTGAAAGTTCAGAACAATCATCTAGGGGTATAGCGCCCTGGCAATTTTGAGGGAAAGTAGAGTTTAATCCCATAGGAAAAGTTTCTTCTTTATAAAAATCCCAATAGGGATAATCTAAATGCAACTCTTGGCCGAGAGCTCCTGGTAAAAGTCTACTTGCACAGTAAGAACCACATATAAATTCAGTGCCTAGAAATGTAGACATCAAATTAAATATTATATCCTCAGTAATTATGTCTGAAAATACTTCCCCTTTACCAAAAAGATTCCAGACTCTTTGTTGTAAATTTATTTTTCCACAATCATCTGCCTCTGCATTAAAATGTGTTTCTTTTTGTTCTTGAGTGTCAGCATGTTGATTAACAATTTCTCTTGCTTCCTTAATTTGATTTTGTGAATAAACATCTTTAATCGCTATAACGCCCCCACCTTCAATTAATTCAGTAAGTGCTTTTTGTTTATCTAAATTATTCTTATCAAAAACAAGCATTGTTTATAATTTCAACTTTTAATTATAAAGACTTTTTTATCTTCATCAATAAATTCATTTATAGAATAAATAAGAAATATATAATTTTAATAGATAAAAATTAGAAAACCAAAAAATAAGCAAAGTATGAATTTATTAATTTGTTAACTCTTTTCTAAGATCTCCAATTTCAGCTCCTCCGGCCATCAGCCTTTTAATATCATCTCCTCCAAGCTCTTCTGCCATCCCTCTTCCAATAACCTCACCAAGACTTAAAAAAGTATAACGATCCGAAATTAGACGAGCATGGATTTCATTATGAGTTATTAAAATAATTGCAATATGTCCAAGTTTTTGAACATCTTTAATGGTTTTTAACACTTCCATTTGTTGTTTTTGACCTAATGCTGAAGTTGGCTCATCAAGAATTAGTATTTTAGCACCAAAGTATATAGCTCTTGCAATCGCTAATGTTTGTCGTTGACCACCTGACATTGTTCCTACCGGTTGTTCAGGATCTGAAATATCAATTCCTATCTTAGCCATTTCTATAACAGTAATTTCATTCATCTCTTTCTTTTGCATAATTCCAAAAGGCCCAGGACCTTTTTTAAGCTCCCTTCCAAGAAAAAAATTTCTTGTAACCGATGTTAATGCATTTAATGCTAGATCTTGATAAACCGTACCAATACCTAAATCAGATGCTTGACGAGGAGTAGTAAATTTAACTTCTTGACTATCAACATAAATTTTTCCACTTGTTGCAGGATGAACGCCAGAAAGAATTTTTATTAGTGTGGATTTTCCAGCACCATTATCACCTAGTAATGCATGTACTTCTCCTGGATACACATCAAGCGAAACCCCGTTTAAAGCAGTAAAATTACCAAACTTTTTTACAAGATCTGTAATTTCAATAAGAGGTTTTTTTGAACTATCAATCGTCATGCACTACCTATAATTCTTTTCCGAATATTTTCATTAGTTAAGGCTGCTGATACTAATACAGCACCCAAGAAAACTCTGTAGAACGATCCGTCAATACCTGGGATATAGAAGAAGGCTTCCTTGGCAATTCCAAAGATTATAGCTCCCAATATAATGCCAGCTACATTTCCAAATCCACCTGTTAATACCACTCCTCCAATTACAGCGGCAGCAATTGATTCGAGTTCTTTTAGATTTCCTTTCGCAGCATCAGAAGTATTTACTTCAAATACCTGGCACGCTGCAAACATGGTGGCACAAAAAGCTGTAAACATAAATAATGAAATTTTTACTTTATTTGTGGGTACGCCGTTTGCCTTTGCTGCGCTTAAATTACCACCTGTTGAATATATCCAGTTTCCTGCTTGTGTGCGACTTAAAACAAAATAACAAACAAGCGCTAATAAAAACCAAATCATTAAACATGAATACATGCCTTCAGCAAACTGTCTGCCATACGTGTTTACATTCCAATCAGCTGTATAATAAAGCCAATCAAATACTGGTTCCATTATATCGCCACCAAAGAAATTAGCCACGGGACGCGCTGTAGTAATTGTATCAATATAGGCTTTAGTTATATCTATATCTGTGACAACTTTTACAGCAACATCAGGAACGTTAATACCTGCTTCAATTTTTTTTGTTAAAATTTCTATCATAGATTCATTGTTTGATTTTTTAGCACCTTCAAGTGATTTTTCTAAACTTTGAATCATTTTTGATTTGTTAGATAAGGTTTTATAAAGCGCTACTTTTTCATTAACATAGGTTAATTTTTCTGTAATTTTAGTTATTGTTTGCGCGGGGACAGTGCTTAAAATTTCTAATAATTGTTCGTTAGGAAGTGCTTTTGCTGCCTCTCTTTCCATCTCGCCATGTCCTGGCACTTTGATAATATTTTTTATATCAGGTAAATCTGTAACAGTTGTTGACCCAGCTGTTTGAGAAAAAGCTTTATTAAAAGCACGGAAGGAAACCATAGTGAGACCTCTTAAAAAAAATAATCCACCTAGGGTTACAATAAAAGACGCTATACCTGTTTTTACAATTAACCATCCCTGAAACCAACCAAAAGACAATGTAAAACACAATGTTATAAATATAGCTGTGAGAGGTGAAACGTCTGTTATTTGAAATATTTTTAAAGTCTCAATATGAAGTCCGCCAGCAAAAGATATGTAAGGAATAACAATTGCAAAACCCCACTTCAAAGTAATAGCCATAACACACCCAGCAAAACCAACCATAGAACCTATTGAAAGATCAAACTCACCAGCAATAATCAATAACCCTGCACCAAGTGCAAGAATTCCTAATTGAGAAATAACCCTAAAATTATTTCTAATTCCAAGGGCATTAAAACCCTCTCCGGAAAAAGGGTTTAAAGAAAATTGACCTTCAGGAATAGAGAAGTACCCAAGCAATCCAAAAAGAATTAACATGACACCTATTGGTCCAATTTCTGGACGTGCTAGAATAGGGCTATACCATTTTTTTTTCGCCTGCCGATCCGATTCTTGTCTTTGTGGTTGCTGTGTAGTTGAGGGATCCATTTTTTTTAATTAAAATTGAAAAAAAAAAGGACCGCCGAAGCGGTCCTTCATAAAATTAATTATCTATCAATTCCTGCTAAAGCAGCAACTGAAGATGCGTTAGACTTATCAACAAAGCCAGGTCCTGATGGGATGTTAGCTCCTGGAAGAAGTCCGGCACCGTTGTTGTACAAGTGTAATACGATAATTGGCATATAACCTTGTAAACGTTGTTGTTGATCAATGGTGAAAGCTACTTTTCCAGCATTAATTAAATCCATAACAGCAGGACTTAAGTCAAAGCAAGAATGATGAACTGTCATACCTAGATCATCAAGTGCTTTTGAAACAGCGTCACAAACGTGAGGTCCAACTGATAAAACTGCATCTACATCTGGATTAGATTGAAGAGCTGCAGTTGCACGAGTTTGGATAGTAGCTGGGTCTGAAGTTGTATCAGTGAATTCCATAGGAACAGCTTCTCCATAACCTTCACATCTATCAACTAGAGCTGTATTATAAGCTTCTTGAATCATACAAAGAGCTTTAGTTGCACCTTCTGCTTTTGCACGAGCACCAGCTGATTGACCAGCAAGAAACTCAGGCTGTCCAACATGCATAAGCGCACCTAAACTTGCGGAAGACTCTAAACCAGAATTCATTGTAATTACTGGAACACCAGAAGCAACAGCAGCTTTAATAGCTGGTCCCAGAGAATCAGGATCTGGTAAAGAAATTACCATTCCGTCAGGTGAGGTTGCAGCGGCCGCTTGGATTGAGCTTGCCATATCCGCCATATCAGCAGATGGATTGTAAATGTACTCAAAGTCAGCACCAATTGCACGAGCAGCATCTTCACCGCCTTTTTGCACAACTGGCCAGAAAGGATCATTCCCTTCTCCATGTGTAACCATAACATAACGTTCTGCTGAAACAACTCCAGCAACAAACATTATAGTAAATAAAGTAAAAAGAAATTTTTTCATTTTTCCTCCTAAAAAAATTACGTAATCTAACAAACTAAAACCACAAAAGAACTCATACTTCAAGAATAAAGTCTATACTCGGTGTATAGTCTCAAAATCTGTAAATTCTGTTTCCAGTAATAATTGGTATAACGATATTTAATAAAACGTTTTACTTGTCAATATTATTTTAAAAAAAACATTAATATTGCTAGTATAATTATAAAAAATCCCATTTTTTCATAAAAAAAATTAATATTGCTAGATCTAGTCAATAAATACAACCTTGAAAAAAATCTTAATAAAAGAAGGGTTTCTCTACTTTATTAGACTCCTCTTCTTTGTCTCTCTTTTCCTTCTTTAAACTCCTTATAAGCTTGCTTATTGCCTTCTGTGTTTTGAACTTCAAGGGTAGGACTTTCCCAGAAAGCTGTTCCTTCTAACCATTCATAGCCATGCGTTTTTATTGATATAACATAGGTCTTATCAGACTTTTTTGCTCTTAAAAACGCAGCTTCTAATTCAGATGTTGAAGTGACGGTTTCTGTTTCAGCGCCCATGCTAGCAGCATGGGCAGCAAAATCCACTTCTACAAAGTTTGATGCTCTTGCTGATTTAAGGTTGCATAAATATTCTTTTCCGCCTTTTGCTAATTGAAGTCTGTTGATAACCATATGTCCGCTATTATCGCAAACAACTATGATAAGTTTTTTTTCATAAATTATAGAACTGTAAATATCGCTGTTTGCAAGAAGATATGATCCATCTCCTACAAAGACAATTACATCTTGATTTGGTTTAGCCATTTTAATTCCAAGAGCTCCAGAAATTTCATATCCCATACAACTGAAACCCCATTCAGTTTCAAAAGTATTTAATTCTTTAGGTTTCCAGATTTGAACGGTCTCTCCAACCAATCCTCCTGCTGCTGTGACAACAACATCCGAGGGATCAGCATTTCTATATACAGCTCCAATGGCATGTGCGTAAGTTGGTATTTCCTGATTTGTTGGACCGCTTTCTTTTTCCACATACTCGTTCCATTTTTTTCTTTCTTTTGTAGCACGATCATACCAGTTTATTGGGGCTTGCCAGTCCCCTAATAACTTTGATAGCTCTACAAGTGAAATTTTTGCATCCCCTACAACAGGTATTGCTCTATGCTTAGTTACATCAAAGCGTGCGGCGTTAATAGAAACTAATTTGAAATCAGGATTGTTAAAATTAGTCCACGAACCGGTTGTAAAATCACCTAATTTATTTCCAATAGCCAAAGCTAAATCTGTATCTTTAGATAAACTATTGGAAGAACCAACTCCCAAACAGCCAATGGGTCCAATATAATAAGGATCATCTTTATCCATGCATCCTATGCCCATGACTGTTGTTGTAACAGGTATGTTGTGTTTTTTTGCAAATTCGGAAAGTTCTTTTTCAGCTTCAGAGTATAAAACGCCTCCGCCAGAAATTATGATTGGCTGTTTAGAATTTTTAATAACATCAGCGGCTTTTTTCAATTGATTTTGATCTGGATGAATTCGTCTAATCTCATGAATTTGTTCTTCAAAAAATATTTCAGGATAATCAAATGCTTCTCCTTGAACATCTTGTGACATTGAAATTATCGCAGGTCCGCATTCAGCTTGATCGAGCATCACTTGAACTGCTTGTGGAAGAGAAGTGAGTATTTGTTCAGGGCGTGTAATACGATCAAAATATTTTGACACCGCTTTAAAAGAATCATTTTGAGTCTCAGTTGGGCTAGTGAAATTTTCAACCTGTTGAAGTACCGGATCGGGGAATCTACTAGCGAAAGTATCTCCAGGTAAAAGTAAAATGGGAAGTCTATTACTAAGTGCAACTGCAGCAGCAGTAATCATATTAGTCGCACCAGGGCCTATGGACGAAGTTGCAACAAAAATTTGTTTCCTTCTCATAGCTCTAGCATAACCAATTCCCGTTAAAGCCATATTTTGTTCATGATGGCCTCTATATCCAGGCAATTCATTTTGGTATTCCTCCATTGCTTGTCCAATACAAGCCACATTGCCATGACCATAAATACCAAAAGCTCCTGCAAAAAGAGGCGTTATTTTTCCTTTAATGATAATTTTTTGAGCTATTAGATATTTTATCAAAGCATAAGAGCAACTAAGATGGATTGTTTTCATATAGAAATTACCTTTTTAAAATAATCATAAACCTCTACCATTAATATATTATTATTTTATAGATATAGCTATGATTAAATTTGCTCTTATGGGTGCTGGTCGAATAGGAAAAATGCACGCAAAAAATATTTTTTCAAATTCGAAAAGTAAACTAGAAATAGTATATGATTTAAATCCTCACTCAGCAAAAGAAGTTGCAAATTTATATGGATGTAATATTGCAAATTCACCTGAAGAAGCAATTTTAAATAATAATGTTGATGCTGTATTTATTGCTTCTGCCACACCAACTCATATTGAATATATTCTATCGTCTGCAAAAGCTGGTAAAGCTATATTTTGTGAAAAACCAATAGATCTTAATATTAATAAGGTTAACCAATGTAAGAAAGAATTAGAACAATATAAGGTGCCAATTCATATTGGTTTTAATAGGAGATTTGATGCAAGTCATCATTCACTGAAACAAGCAAAAGTTAAGGGTGAAATTGGCAATTTAGAAATGATAATTATCTCAAGCAGAGACCCTGAACCACCTGGTGTAGAATATTTAAATGCAGCAGGAGGCTTTTTTAGAGACACTGCTGTTCATGATTTTGATCTAACCAGATTTATTTTAGGAGATGATCCCATAACAGAAATATCTGCTTACGGTGGTGTGCTTTTTAGTGAAACAGCTAAAGAAACAAATGATTTGGACACAGCAATGTTTATTATGAAATCACAATTAGGTGTTTTATGCCACATAAATAATTCTCGCAGAGCTGTTTATGGATATGATCAGCGTGTCGAAATATTTGGAAGTAAAGGAATGATAATTTCTGATAATCAATCTCCTACATCGGTAAAAAAATTTACCAATAATATCACTAATGCTAATGATCCTGCATATCATTTTTTTATTGAAAGATATGATCAGGCTTATAAAGATCAACTCGATATCTTTATTAACTGTATAAATAATAACAAACCAACATTGACAAACTTTGATGACGGCAGGAATGCTCTCCTAATAGCTAATGCTGCTTATGAATCTTTAGAAAGTAAGAAATCAGTCAAAATTGATTACAGTTAAATAGTCATGATGAAAATTGCTACAATGGGTCCCATTCACTCTGATGGATTGTCTATATTAGAAAAAAATGGTTGTAACGTTTTTGAAGTTACAGATTTTTCCTTAGACAATTTAATTGCAACATTACAAGACGTTGACGGTGTGGCACTTCGAACAGCTAAGCTCACTAAAGATGTTCTAGAAAAATGTCATAAGTTAAAAATAGTCTCGCGACATGGTGTCGGATACGACAACGTTGATTTGAATTATCTCAATGAAAAAAAAATTGCTCTTGCAGTCACGGGAACAGCTAACGCTGTGACTGTAGCTGAACATGTAATGGCAATGTTTTTAAATGTTTGCAAAATAATCAAACAATCTGACAGGCTTGTCCGTGATGGCAAGTTTACAGAAAAAAGTTCATTGCCAGATTTTTTTGAGTTATATGAAAAAAATGTTCTTATTCTTGGCTTTGGAAGGATTGGCAAGGCGCTGGCCAAGCGTTGTCTTGGTTTTGATGCCAAGATATATGTGTATGATCCCTTTATCGATGCTTCAATCATTAAAGAAAATAATTGCATTCCTGCAGACTTTGATGAAGGTTTGCGCATTGCTGACTTTATCAGCGTTCATATGCCTCTTAATGAAGAAACAAAAAATAGGATTGCTAAAGATCAATTAATGATGATGAAAAAAACCAGCATTCTGGTGAACACTGCCAGGGGTGGCATTATTAACGAACAGGATTTAATTTGGGCTCTAACAAATAAGGAAATTTATGGCGCCGGGATTGATGTTTATGAGCAGGAGCCGCCTAGTATTGATAATCCTTTATTTAAGCTAGATAATATAATTCTTACACCTCACATTGCAGGTCTTACACTTGAATGCAGAAAAAGAATGGCGGTAGAGACGTGCGAAAATGTTTTGTATTACTTAAGTGACAGATCTAAACTGAATAAAAAAAATATTATTAATGGAAAAAAAATAGGTTTAGAGATCTAAATACAGTTTACCGTCTTCTTCTGTTATATCATAAGTTTTAAGTGGCCCCGCCTCAGGATCACTAATGAGATCGCCAGAGACTATGCTGAACGTTTTACCACAACTAGCGCACTCTAATTCTTCGCCATCAATTGAACCTTCGCTCAAAAAAGCCTGCTCTTCACAATTGCAGTGACCCTGGGTTGCAAAGATTCCATTTTCCAAGTGATAAATGGCATAGTCAATTTCTTCATACTCAAAATTTTCCACACTATCTTTGTCAATGTCTTTTAACTCACCAATAACAATAGGTTCAATTTCTTCAATCATGGAAAAAATCTTAAAACAAAATTATGTGAGAATAAATGATTTTTTTATGATTTTAATAAATTTTTCTGAATTTTATTTTTTCTCAGAATAATCGGTCACTTTTTGGCATTGTTCCCCTAAATGCTCAATTCCCAACTTCATTGCATCACCAGATTTTAAATAAAGTGGAGGTTTTCTACCCATTCCAACACCCGGGGGCGTTCCGGTTGAAATGACATCGCCAGGCTGCAAAGACATAAATTGACTTAAATAACTAACAAGAAAATTGACACCGTAAACCATAGTAGAAGTTGATCCATCCTGCATGCGTTCGCCGTTTACATCTAACCACATTCTTAAATTCTGAGGATCTCCGACTTCATCTTTTGTAACCAAATAAGGACCAATAGGGCCGAATGTATCACATGATTTTCCTTTAACCCATTGACCATAGTGCTCTAATTGAAACTCTCTCTCACTTAAATCATTCACAACGCAATAACCGGCGATGTGGTCTTGCGATTGTTTTTCTTCAATATGCTTTGTCTCTTTTCCGATAATAACGCCAAGCTCAACCTCCCAATCCGACTTTGATGAATTTTTAGGAATCACAATGTCATCATTAGGACCACAAATGGCACTTGTGGCCTTCATGAACATAATCGGCTCTTTTGGAACTTCCTGTCCTGTTTCCGCCGCATGATCGGAATAATTCAAACCAATGCATATGAACTTTCCCACGCCAGCAATGCACGGGGCAAAAGTAAAACCCTCATCAACAATTGGCATCAATGAAAGATCGGCATTTTTTATTCTATTTAAATTTTCTGCTGAAATAGTTGCGTTGTTCCAATCTTCTACCAGTGAAGACATATTTCTAACTTTGTTTTCCTTATCCAGTATTCCTGGCTTAACTAAATTGCCATCTCTGTATCGAAGCAGTTTCATAATTTATAAAGTCCATCCACCGTCTATTAAATGCAGTCCTCCAGTCACAAATGACGATTCATCACTTGCTAAATAAACGCCCAGTGAAGCAATTTCTTCAGGTTGACCCAAACGACCCATTGCCTGTCTGTTTATAAAATCAATTTTTGCTTGTTTGGGATCGTCAGCTTGAGACACTCTTCCCTCCCAAGAAGGTGTTTGTACGGTGCCTGGTAAGATCGCATTGCATCGTATCCCGTCTTTAACATAATCTGCTGCAACAGATTTTACAAATCCATTTAAGGCTGCCTTGGTTGTTCCATATATAAATCTATTAGGCGCACCCTTTACGTTAGAAGCAGCAGAAGAAACAATAATGATGCTGCCTTTTTTCTTCTTCAACATTTTTGGCAAAAGGTGTGTGGTCATCAAGTAGGCTGAATAGACATTAATGTTCATGGAATTATGAAATTCTTCTGAAGAACAGTTCATTATGGTGCCATGGTGCACGAAACCAACTGCATGAAAAAGAACATCCATTACCTCCACGGAATTTGCGAATTTTACAACATCTTGTTTATTTGTTGCATCTAATTTCTGAATTTGAATCTCATTTTTTTCTTTTTTTAGCTCATTCAGTTTTTCTTCGTTAATGTCTAAAGCAAAAACATTAGCTCCTTCATCAGCAAAAGCTAAGGCAGTGGCCCTACCAATGCCCTGAGCGGCAGCAGTGACAACAATATTTTTATTTTTTAATCTCATACTAATTTAGCTTCGCCCAATATTCACCTTTAGGGAAAAAATATCTATTAACAGACTCTTCCTTCATTTCAATAGAATATCCGTGGTCAAGAGGTGGCATATAATTGCCATTTTGAATATTACATGGATATTTAAAATGTTCATGAAGGCTGTCTTGATATTCAACAACTTTATTGTCTTTTTCACCATTAATAAGAATATAGTCAATCATACATAAGTGCTGGACATACTCACACAAACCAACCCCTCCAGCATGTGGAAAAACTGGAACCTTGAATTTATGAGCCATTAATAAAACAGTTAAAATCTCATTAATGCTTCCCAGTCTGCAGCTATCTATCTGACAAACATTCATAGCTCCTGACTCTAAAAATTGCTTAAACATTACCCTTCCTCCGCAAGCTTCTCCGGTAGCAAGATTAATGTCTCCCACAGCTTCTTTAATTTTTTTAAAACCCAAAATATCATCTGGGCTTGTCGGTTCTTCCACGAAAAGTAAATTGAATTTCTTATATGCATTTATATGTTTTATAGATTGTTCAACATCCCATAGTTGATTGGCGTCAACCATTATAAAACAGTCGTTACCAATCGTGTTTCTAATTATTTCCAATCTTTTGACATCTTGTTCTAAATTTAGACCAACTTTTATTTTGAAATGTTTCCACCCTTTTTCCATGTATTGTTTACAAAGATCAATTATTTTTTCATTGGAGTAACCAAGCCAGCCCGCCGCAGTAGTATATGAAGGATACCCTTCTTTTAAAATTAAATTAATTCTTTCTTCTTTAAATTTTTGATTTTCTAATAATATTTCATAAGCATCGTCTTTTGTCATTACATCTTCAATGTGTTTGAAAGTTAACCAACTCATTATCGTCTCAGGATCGCTTTCAACTACAAACTTCCAAAGAGGTTTCTTATTTTGTCTTGAAATCAAATCCCAAAAAGCATTAAAAATGGCGGCTACAGCCATGTGAACGACACCTTTTTCGGGACCAAGCCATCGAAGCTGGCTATGATCTACGCAATCAAACCAAAGTTTACCGATATTTTTTTCTACTTCATTTAAGCTTAAGCCAATAAATAACGGAATATAATTTCTTACACATTCCGCTACAATATCATTTCCCTTGCCTATAGTAAAAGCGATGCCAAAACCCCTTAAGTTGCTATCACTCGTATGTATTGTCACGTATGTTGCTGAATAATCAGGATCAGTATGAACAGCATCGGAACCGGTTAAATCATTTGATGTTGGAAATCGGACATCATCAACGTTGATATTTAATATTTTAATCATTAATTAAAAAAATCACACAATTACGATTTAACAATCAAAAGTTCAGCAATAGTCATTGTTTATAATTTTTTAAAAGTTGAATTATCAATAAAATCCCAATCAAGATCAATTCCCAGACCGGGTTTGTCGGGCAGGTGAGCTCGCCCTCCTTCAACTTTTATGTCTTCTTTCAAGCCAAAATTAAAATATTCATAAGGTACTAGAACCTCAAAAAATTCACTATTTTTTATGGCTGCACAACAATGCAAATTAACAAGTTCTAAAGGATGATAAATTGCCGTATGAATTTCACATTGAACGCCAAAGCTTTCGGCCAAATGAGCTGTTTTCATTGTGGCTGTAATACCACCGCTCCAAGAAACATCTGCTCTAACCATATCTACAACTCGAGTTGAAATACACTCTGCTACACTGTAGGGATGTTTAGCGATAACTTCTGTTCCTATTATAGGAATGTCCAGAATTCGCGTTAATTCCCTTAATCCATGAAAATTTTCATCAAACAGCGGTTCCTCATACCAATAATAATTCAATTTTTCCAATTCACGACCAAAACGCAATGCCTCTTCAAAAGTATACGGTGCCACTGGATCACTCATTAATTTAAATTCATCACCCACAGCTTTTCTAACAGCCTTGTGAGCCTCTAAATCAAAATCATAATTACCAGGGGGATGAAGTTTATAAGCATTGAAACCTCTTCTTTTATATTCAAGGGCTTCCTTTGCATAAGCTTCAGGACTTTTAAGAACTAAAGAACTTGCATAAATAGGAACGGCATCTCTATAAGCGCCTAAATATTTATAAAGAGGTTGTTCTGCTTTCAAAGCGGACAAAAGCCAGCAGTTTATATCAAAAGGACCGTAACTATAAATTGGCGCGTGATTCCACCAACGATCAGCCATGCGGTATTCATGCCAGTGTTTTTCTCTATAAAGAGGGTCTTTGTTTAAAAAGAAAGGCTTAAAAATAGAATTTGCAATTTCCCCGGCCATTTCAGCTCCTCTTCCGGCAAAACCAAATGTTGATGCTGTTATGTCTTCATCAGTCTTAAAAGTAATAACTAAAAATTCTAAATTTGATTTATTACCATCTCGCATTTCGCTATTTTTCATAACAGGCTGCTTATGACGACACATACGTATTTCAATATCTTTTATTTTCATATTCTATAAAGAAAACTCCTTTATGATTTGCTCTGTATGTTGTCCAATTAGAGGTGCTGCTATTTCAGATTTTAGTATGTCATTATTGAATCTAATTGGACATCGTAATGTTTCAATATCCAATCCATCGAATCTTTTTATATGTTGCAACATATCAATAACTTTAAATCCTTCATGTTCAATCATCCTATCCCATTCTAAAACTTCCGAACACCAAACATCAGCAGGCTGTAATATATCTAACCAATATTGGGTTGTGTTAGTAGCAATAAAATCACCGATTAATTTTTTTATTTCATCTCTTTTAATAAACCAGTCTTCTTGCTTAGTATATTTTTGAATTGATTCTAGATTTAACAGTTCGCCTAACTTTGGAACAGGCGTCATAGAAATAGCTATATAACCATCACTTGTTTTATAGATCCCATATGGTGCGGCAAGATATGCATGAGCATTATTGTAATTACTTCTTTTGGGTTTTTTTTTACCGTTATTTAAATAAGTCGTTAGAACTTCGAATTGGAAATCTAGCATTGCTTCTATGAGGCTAGTTTGGACATGACTTCCTTCTCCTGTTTTTAAAACTTTAAACAGTGCTGACACTAGTCCTTGAACCAAAAAATGTCCTGCGAACATATCTGCAACGGCTAAGCCCATAGGGGTTGGCGCCCCATCTCCGTTTCCGTTTAACCACACAATTCCTGACCTAGATTGTGCTAATAAATCTTGACCAGGAAGATCTCTCCAAGGACCTTTATCTCCGTAACCAGTAATTGATCCATAGACTATTTTTGAATTAATTTTTTTTACATTATCATAATCTAAACCTATCCGTTCAATTACTCCTGGTCTGAAATTTTGAGTAATAATGTCAGCCTTTGTGATAAGATTTTTTATTCTTTCTAAGTCAGAAGGATTTTTTAAATCTGCTACAAAACTTTCCTTATTGCGATTAATTGCATGGAACAAACTATTATCACCACTTAAGTTTGTATCACTTAAATATATGTATCTGCAGAGATCGCCTACTTCAGGTTTTTCAATTTTTATTACTCTTGCACCTAAATCTGACATGCGTAACCCTGCAACAGGTCCAGCTAAAAATTGACTGAATTCAAGGACAACAACTCCCTCAAGCGGTCTTTTAATTTTATTAACCATTATATAAAACTTTTTTTAAATTCGTGATTTAGTTTATCGTATATATCTTTCTCATTAAAATTATTTTTTAGAAAATCGTTAATAATATCTCCGGCAAGATCTTGAAATTTCATATATCCATTATGTCTTGGTCTTATCCAGGCTCCCTCTAAAGTATCTCTCGTACCAGAGAAAAAATTATTAGTTTCTTTGTTGATTATCTTATCTTCCCAAGCTACAGCGTTACCAGGTTGCCCTCCATTCTTGTAATAAATATTTTTTTGGCAATCTGAACTTGCCACCCAAAGCGCGTATTCAAAAGCCTCCTCTTTAAAAGAACTTGTTTTTGAAACTGCAATGCCCGTTCCGCCCAGTTGAGTTCCAACTGGTCCATTACCTTTTAAATCCATTACATTGGAGAACTGTAAAACATTTTTTTTAAAACCATTCCTTGAATAATTAGAAAAACCATAAATATAAGGACAATAGAATATATCATTATTTTCTGCCATATACTCACACGTCTGAATTGGATCCATTTGTAAACATTCATTGGGTAAATGCTTAACAATTTCTTTCATCATCATTAATGTTCTAATTGTTGTTTCTTTATTTACAAATTCCCTTAAGTTAGAATTAAAAGGTTTGTCGATGTTGTTACAAATACTATAAAAACTGCTGATTGCATGTATTGGTTTTAACGGCCAAAGTATTTTTTTATTTTTTGCTAATTCAACTAACTCATTCCAAGATGAAGGTAAAAAATTAATTAAATCCTTTCTAAATACAGAAACTTGTGTTGCTGCATCTATTGCTAAAGCCCACTGATGATCATTAATAAAATAGCTTTGATGGGAATTACCAACGCTTTCTTTCTTAAGTTTTGAAAGTTGGTCGAAATATTGAGGTTTATCAAAATAATCCAACAAACCATTAACTGCTACTTCCCCTACATGAGGGTGATCAATTACTATTAAATCATAATCTTCAGTCATTTCTTCAATTGGTCTGTCAGCAAAAGCTTGGAGCGGTCTTTTGTCCCAAGTTATACTAATAAAATTATTATGTTTTTTTTTAAAAGATTCACTAGTTGCAACCATAGGATCAAATCCTCTAGGATGATCCCAGGTCATTCCCTTTAAAGTAACCATTTATTTTTTTATAATTTGATCTTTAAATTTTTCTCGTTCCTTATAAAGAACAGAATGTAAATGCTCACAATATAAAACTATTTCACCCTCGCCTTTAAATACTTCATAGCTAGTTCGGACAAGTCCCATTTTTTCATATTTTGGAGTTTTTTCCATATTGGTTCTTATCGTATAAATAGTTTCTCCGATAAAAACTGGCTTAATAAATCTTAAACGATCATAACCATAGCTAAAAGAATTCACACAATTAGTTGCTACTAAACCAAGACCGTATGAAAATACCATTGCTCCTGCTACTAATCGTTTATTAAACATTCCTTCTTCCTTGGCAAAAATTTCGTCACCAACATAAGGGTGCATATCTAAAACCATGCAATTAAATTGCATAGATTCGCCTTCAGAAATTGTTCTTCTAACCGAGCGAATTTTATGACCAATAATAACATCTTCATAAAACCAATTTTCAGAATTCCATACTGGAATTTCACTATGTTCTTTTGGCATACTTTTAGGATTGGTTGTTTCAATGCCCACTGTAGGTTTGTGTTTGCTATTCATTACAAAATAATATTAAATGATAATGCGTATAAATAAAATTAGAATATAGCAATATGGCTGAAATAGAACTTTATTTTGAGGATTACAAACTAGGAGACGAAAGGACCACTTTAGGCAGGACAATTACAGAAACCGATATAGTAATGCATGCTATGCACTCAGGAGATTTTTATCCTCATCATGTAGATGCTGAATTTGCAAAAAAAGGGCCTTTTGGCCAAAGGATAGCACAATTCAGTTGCACTTTTTCAATTGGAATAGCTTTAACTGCTGAAGTTGTGAATAAAAGAGCTTTCACGTATGGATTTGAAAGATTACGTTTTCCTAATCCTGTATTTATTGGAGATACAATTCACACCAAGGTAACAATTAAAGAAAAAAAAGATGATCCAAAAAGACCGCAATATGGACAAGTTGTTGAGGCTTGTGAAATTATAAATCAGAATGACAAAGTTGTTTGCTATTCAGAACATATTTTATTAGTAGAAAGAAAAAAATAATAAAATTTAAAATACACTAAATTTAATATAAGCTTCCTGCGGATCCATACCTTCTCTAATTGCTTTTCTAATTTCACTTTCAGTTGCAATAAGTTTTTCAGATTTTAGGAGTATATCCTCAGCTTTATCTTCAGGAATAATAACAACTCCATCAATATCTGCCATTACATAATCATCGTTGTTAATACTTGCATCTCCAATCTTAATGGTTTCCTCTATCTTTGTTGGAGACCAATAAGCAACTACATCTCGGGGAGTATAAAAATTACACCAAACCGGAAAATCAATATTAAGAATAAATTCCAAATCTCTACAACCCCCTTCTATTATACATCCTCTTATCCCTTTATTTTGTAAAGTTTCTGCAGAAAGTTCTCCCATTAAAGCTATTTCCTGATTATTAGGTTGGCAAATAATTACTTTATCCTTTGGTGCCTTTGATAAAAACCCGGTCCAAGCTAGTAAACTTTCATGATGCGTAAGTTTATTATTGATTTCTCCTTCAATAGTAAAAATCTGTCCACTAATTTTATAATTTTTTTTTGTGGGAGTTATTGAAGATGGTAAAGTAAAACTCTTCAATCCCTCATCTCTCATAACATCATGGATTACACTGCTAAAACATTTTTGAAGACGATCTGCAATTTCAACTTTATTCATTTGATAATTTTTTTAGTTTCATTATCAAAAATATGAATTTTATTGAGATTTACTGCAAAGTTAATTTGTTCTCCAATTTCAATTTCTCTTGGATTATACATTCTACTGATAATTTCTTTATTTTTTAGTTTTATAAATAACTGGGTTTCGGTTCCAAGTGGTTCAGCTAAATCTATATTTTTTTCAAAATACCAAAATTCGTCAGAAGTATTTGAATTTGAAGGAGATATATCCTCAGATCTAATTCCTATAATAACTTTATTTTTTTGAGACAGAAGGCTCGCTTTTGATTCAGGACATGGCATTAATACATCTTGATCTAGTTCAAAATATATTTTTCCATCCCTTTTTATAATTTCTGCTTCCAAAATGTTCATTGGAGGACTTCCAATAAAAGTAGCTACAAATACATTAATAGGATTATTAAAAACTTCTATTGGAGAACCAATCTGTTCAATGTATCCATCCTTCATAATAATAATTCTGTCTGCTAGTGTCATTGCCTCTACTTGATCATGAGTAACATAAATAATAGTTGTTTGTAATTTTTGGTGAAGTTTTTTGATTTCTGTCCTCATCTGAGTTCTAAGTTTTGCATCTAAATTAGATAATGGCTCATCAAAGAGAAATGCATCTGGGCGCCTAACTATAGCTCTTCCCATAGCAACTCTTTGTCTTTGACCACCGGAAAGTTGAGAAGGTTTTCGTTTTTGTAATTCATCTAAACCAAGGATTTGAACAGCTTCTTTAACTCTTTGCTCAATTTCCTTCTTATCAACTTTAGCAATTTTTAAACTAAATCCTAGATTTTCTTTAACTGTCATATGGGGATAAAGAGCATAATTTTGAAATACCATTGATACATTTCGATCTTTTGGATCTTTTTCATTAACTAATTGATCTCCAATGTATATTTCTCCACTAGTAATTTCCTCTAAACCTGCAATCATTCTTAATGTAGTTGACTTCCCACATCCTGATGGTCCTACTAAAACAAGAAATTCATTATGAGGGATGTTCAAATCCATATTTTGAACTGCAATCACATCACCATATTTTTTTGTTAGATTCTTTAAATCTACATTTGCCATTTTATCCTTTTACTCCTCCAAAAGTTAGGCCAGATACTAAATGTTTTTGAACCATAAATGTTATTATAATCGCAGGAACAATCATTACTACAGCAATAGCACACATACCTGCCCAATTAATCGTAAATTCATCGAGATAATCCATCATTCCTATGGGCAAAGTTTTTGACTCAATGGTCCTGGTTAAAACTGAAGCTAATGCATACTCATTCCAGGAGAGCAAAAAAGCAAAAATTGCTGCAGCTCCGATTCCTGGACCGGCAAGAGGTAATTCTATATTCCAAAAAGCTTGAAATCTTGTGCAGCCATCTGTTCTAGCTACTTCAGACATTTCCTTTGGTATCTGTCTAAAAAAACCATCAGTTAACCATATTGTGAAAGGAACATTCATAGCCACATAAACAATTATAACTCCAATGGAGGTGTTTATAATTCCAAGCTTAGCAAAAAGAATAAATAGAGGTAAACTTAAAGAAATTCCAGGTACCGCTCTTGCAAGCATTAGTCCAAGGAAAATTTTGTTTTTACCTTTAAAATTAAATCTAGCAAAAGCATATCCGCCCATCATACCTATTGTTATTGCAATTATTGTGCTAAAAAAAGAAATAATAATTGAATTCATTAAATACTTAAAAGCAGGAACGGAAACGTAACCTTTAATACTAAACATTTGTGTAAACTCAAATATTGTCCATCTATCTGGTATCCAATTAGCAGGTTTTGATAATATTTCAGGATTAGGACGAAATGCACTTACAAAAATCCAAATTCCTGGCAAGCAAACTAATAGTAAAATAAATAAAACTAAAAACCAAAACCCAATTTTTTTTATTTGTTTCATTATTGTTGCCCTAATTCTCTTCTAGCTGCTACAAGTTTAGTAAAGAAGTAATAGGTAAAAGCTATAGATAAAATAATTGATACATATGACATCGCATTAGCAAAACCCATATTCGCATCTTTGTAACCTACCCTTGCAATCATAGTCCAAATTAATTCTGTTCTCATTGCAGGGCCTCCACCAGTCATAATGTGAACAATGTCATATGCTCTTCCAACATCAAGAGACCTAATTGTTAGGGCTATAAATATAAATGGCATTAAAAAAGGAAGGGTAATGTTTTTAAATACTTGCCAACTATTACAACCGTCTACTCGTGCCGCTTCAATTGGATCTCTTGGAATGCCTAAAAGCCCTGCTAATAATAATATGGAAAATATGGCTGTATTTGCCCAAATTTCAGCAGCCATAATTGATCCCATTGCAAGTTTTTTACCAATAAGCCATGGTATTGCAGACTCATACCCGAAGAGATATAAAAAATTATTTAGTAAACCAATATTATCATTAAAGATGTATTTCCATTGAAAGCCGACCAAAATTGGTGAGAACATCATTGGAAACATCATTATGGTTCTTAATGTTCTTTGACCCCATGTTATTTTATTAATCAAAAGTGCGATGCCTAGTCCAAACAACAATTCTAAATTTAAAACTATTGCTAAGAATAAAATAGTTCTTCCGAAAGCTTTCCAGAATTTTACATTATCAATTAATCGCTCATAATTTCTTAAACCTACAAAATTATAAAGACTGTCAGGACGTGTCAATTTATAAGAAGTAAAACTCGTATAAAAAGAAAATATTAGAGGGATAATTATTACAAAACCAATTGCTAATATAGATGGAAGAATTAAAATAATCGGACTGCTGAGAAATTTTCTATTCATTTAATCAGCGTAACTTATCTGTAATCCCCCTGACTGACTTGATATTCCACAAGAATCAACAACCGCCATTGTGTCAATAGAGTCATCTATAGATGTAATGAGTTTTTCATCTTCGTCGTTTTTAAATCTTTGCATATTAGACATGACACCAATAAACGCATCGGGAAACCATTTGCCTTTTATATCAATTTTGATCCAATCGGTATTTTCGGTAATGATTTCTAATTCTTCAGGTTCTCCATTCGGGTAATCTAATAAAAGCCCTAGTTTCATTTTTGCGGCACCCTTGATGCCTTCCAATCTAATATATGCATCTTGATTTTTTCTTCCAAAACTATGTGTGTGATTTATGGTCATGCAGCATCGCACTTGATCGCCATAATTAAATATGGCGCTTGTCCGACAATCTGCTAAATCTTTCACTTTAGGATGTTTTACAGATTGACAATACAAGCTTTTTGGATTTCCTAATACAGAGCGTATCCAATCAATATAGTGGATTGAATGAAGTGGTACTTCAACGCGGTCTAATGTTTTTAGAAAAGGCCATAACTCCCAAGGAGTATGAACATTTACATGAACTTCAAGCTCCACTAATTCACCTAGAAGATTTTTTTGAATAGCTTCATAGACGGGTAGCATAATCGGACTAAATCGTAATTGAAAATTCATACATGCTTTTATATTTTTTCTATGGCAGATTTTTCTTATTTCATTACCTTCTTGCAAAGTTCTTCCAAGCGGTTTTTGAAAAATCGCATAAATATTTTCAGGGAGCTTTTCTACAACTTCCAAGAGTTTTGCTGGGGGTAAAGCTAAATCAAACACACAATCTTTATCTTCAAATGCTTCTTCAAAAGAACTGAAAACTGTGTTGATCTTATATTTTTTAGCCAGCAAGTCAGCCTTATCTTTGTCAACATCGTATAACCCAGCTACATCAAAACCTGCTTTATTATATGCTGGCAAATGAGCATCTTTAACAATTCCGCCTGTCCCTATAATTATAATTGGACTAGTTTTGCTTGGTATTGGCCAAGTTTGGCTTAAATTTTTTATTAATGTCTCTTGATCACTCATCATAACAGAAAAAAATTTAGATTAATTTGACTACTCCTTAAAAAATAAGGAGTAGTCAATAAAGATGCTTAATAATAACCAGCGTCTTGCATTAATAAGTCAGTTTCTTTGGCTGCAGCATCCAGCGCTTCCTTAACTGTTTTATCACCCACAATTGCTGCCTGCAACTCAGGGAAAATAATATTTGAAAAAGGAATCCATTCAGGAATCAGTGGTGGCGTGAATGCATCTTCTGCCATTGAAGCTTTAAATGTAGAGAAAAGATTACTCATAAATGCATTTCCTTCTGCATCCATTTCATTAGCAATATCATCCCAAACTCTGGTCATTGTTGGAAGTTTACCTCCTCTTGCTTCATGCATTTGTGCTTCATGATTGGTTAGTATCCATATTAATGAAGCGGCAGCGTCTAGGTTTTCTTCAGGACAGCCGTTAAGAATTGAATAGGTGTGAGAGCCTGACCAGCCACCTCTTTTTCCACCCGATCCCAAAGGAAATCTAACAAGTCCTACGTCTCCACCAATTTTAGAGTCAGCACTGTTAAAATAAGCGCCCCATCCACCCCAGTCAAGGTTGAGAGCAACTGTTCCGCTAGCAAATCCAAGACCAGTTTCATCCCATAGATAGTTTAATACTCCTGCTGGTACGGCTTTTGCATTATATAAATCAACAAACCATTGAAGAGCTCTTTGCCCTGCTTCATCATTAAAAGTTGGATGCCATCCATCATCAAACAAAGCGCCGCCTTCAGCAATTACTAATTCATAAAAACGACCTGTAATAGCCTCTTCTTTACCAACATATTGTGTTCCATAAAAATTTGGCGGATCAGACCAAAAGATTGCTTGCTCTTTCCATTGATCCAACGTTTCTGGTGGCGCTAAATCATAACCATGTTCAGCTTTAAATTTTTTCTTATTGTCTGCATCCTCATAGATGCTTTTTATATACCAAAGGTTGCTCACATCACTGTGTTGAGGAAGTTGAACAAGTCGTCCTTCAACTGTTGAGTGATCAAGTACAAGTGGTACAAATTCTGCAAGATAATCACCAGGAATAATACCGTTTAGATCTCTATAAATATCACCATATTGTGTTGCAAAACTAGTGTGGTTAGAAACAACGCAATAACTAATATTACCTGCTGCAATATCTTGTTTTATTTCTTTATCTAACTCAAAGTGACTTTTCTTTGATAAGATTTTAACTTTACCTCCAGTTCTTTCTTCCCAGACAGGTATCATTTCTTGATAAAGCGGATCATATGGAGCTCCGCCTATAAGTTTAACGTCCAAAGTAATTCCACTATAATCTCCCCACATAGTTACTTTGTCATTTGGAAAACTTGTATCCACAGCCAAAGCTCCAAAAGAAAAAGAAAAAGTGGAAATAACTAATAAAATATTTTTAATTATTTTCATATAATCCTCCTTAAAAAATTAAATTAGAATTTTTCTAAATAATCAACATTAGAGTTAAAACCAATATATGCTTATAATCAAGCACAAAAAAAAGATATATTTCTTGTATTTACTTGCATTATTATTAATATTAACTTTAAGGAACATCTATGACTGTAAAAAGATACGCAATGGCAGTAAGATTGAAAGATGATAAAAAAGATTTTTACTTAAAAAATCATCAAAATGTCTGGCCTGAAGTATTAAGTGAATTAAAAAAAATAAAAGTTAAAAATTATAGTATATTTTTAAAAGAAGATTTTATGTTTGGTTACCTAGAATATGAAGGGGGCAATTTTGATCAAGATATGGCAGACATGCAAAAAATTCCTATTGTTGAAAAATGGACAAATTTAATGATAAGTTGTTTTAATCCATTTCCTGGAAATGAGGATAATAATTCATGGGTGATGATGGATGAAATTTTTTATTTAGAATAAATAATCTTACAACTGTCTATAATAATAAAATATGACAATTTTAGTTACAGGTGCAACCGGTTATATTGGTAGTAGAGTTGTTCTCCAGTTGGCAAAAAGAAATTTAAAAATTGTCGCAGCCGATTTGGACATGGGTAGAAATAAAGACAAACTCAAAGAAAAATTTACGGCAGCGGGATATAACTTGAATTTATTGAAATTTGAAAAATTGGACATAACTAATTTAGAAAATATTGAATCAATTTTTGAAAGATATCATTTTGATAGTGTTATAAATCTTGCCTACGGCATTGGAATGATATGTGAGAACAATCCACTATTGGCAAGCAAAATTAACATTGTTGGTACAACATCTATTTTTGAAATGATTGTAAAACATAAAATAAGAAGATTAGTTTTTGCAAGCAGTGAAACAGTTTATGGAGCTAATCAATCTTATTTTGGTCAAAGGCCGATTACTGAAAATGATTATAGCGGTATTGATCAGCATTTTTATACTTATGGCGTTATGAAATTATTGAATGAATTCATGGCCGAAAAATACATAAAGAAGCACGGTTGTAGCATAGCTTATACTAGGCCTTCCGTTGTTTTTGGTTATGGTCGGCAAAATACTGCTATAAATTGGGCTGAGGATTTTGCAGCAAAACCAGCACTCGGAGAACCTGCTCACTTGCCTTTTTCCAAAAAAAGTACTGATAACTGGATATATGTTGATGATTGCGCTGAACAACTTGTGAGACTTGCATTAAGGGACAAATTGAATTTTTCCTCATATAATTCAGGCTCACAAACAGTAACAGGAGAAGAATTAGAGAAAACCGTAAAAAAAATATTACCTAATGCAGAAATTAATTTTGATGAAAAAAATCTAAGAACGCCCCTGATTGATGATCAGGATGATTCAAGAATAAGAAAAGAAATTAATTTCAATCCAAGATCTTTTGCAGATGGTGTAAAATGTCTCATTGATGAAGTTCAAAGATCAAATAAACTATAGAAAATTTAATTTAAAATGAATTTTCTCACAACAGTTACTGGCAGCTATCCCAGACAACAAATACAAAAAGATACATTAAGAAAACCAAGTGTAAGTGATCAAGAGGCTTTGGAAATGGTGAAATGGGCTTCGCAAGAACAAGCCAGCTTGGGGTTAGATATTATCACTGATGGGGAGGGTTACAGAGAAAATATGTATTGGTTTTATCAATTACGACTAGATGGAGTTGATGCAATAAATAAAAAGTATAAACATTTTTCCAAGGGTGGAACTATGAAAGGTGTGGATCTTAGCAAGACCCATGGCGATAAAGGATTTGGTATTGAGTGTGCAGTAATAAAAAATGAGATAAAAAATTTAAAAACTAATTTAGCAAAAAAATGGCGCGTGGCTCGAGATAGCGTTTCCTCAAATGTAACAGTAAAACAAACAGTTACTGGTCCTCACATGCTTGCAAGATTCAGTGTCAATGAACGACCGGATCTTTACCCTGATGATATAGCATTGGCGAAAGCTTATGCTGATGTATTGATAGAGGAATTAGAACAAGTTGTTAATGAAGGATGTAATTATATACAGTTTGATGAACCAGTTTGGACTGAGAATGTTTCTCAATCAAAATGGGGTGCGGAAACATTAAATTATATAATTGATCAATTCCCTGGAATTAAATTTAATCTTCATATATGCGGCGGGAATGCTCACAGGAAGAGGGGATTTTTTGGACGTTATACTGATATGATTGAAGCATTTAAAATATTGAAAGTAGATGAAATACATTTAGAACACTGCAGTTTGCATTATGATATGTTGGATATTTTCAAAGAGTGGAATTTTCAAGGCTCCATCTCTGCAGGTGTAATTGATCAAAGAATAGATGATGTTGAAACAGTTGAACAGGTAGAGAAATACACTGGACCTTTACTTGAGTATTTTACCCCTAATAAAATACTTTTAACAAGTGAATGTGGCTTTGGTCATGTGCCTATTGAAATTGCTCGTGCTAAATTAAAAAAACTTGTTGAATCAGCTAAATATTTGAGAACTAAATATTAAATAAATAATATAAACATAAAATTCATTAATGTATTTTCACAACAACAAATTAGATTTTAATTATTAATTCTGCTCTTAACAGCTAGAAATTTCTATAATCCAACCTTATAAACAGTCTGTGCGGTACCATTAGCAATGGCATTAGCCTCGTCAGTTGAAAGCTTGTCTAGAATTTTTCGTGTTACTGTGATCCACTCCGGCAGCCCTTTTCCAAGATTGACGACCGGCCAGTCGCTCCCCCACACCATCTTATTTGGACCAAAACAGTTAAGAACATGGTCAACATAAGGTTGAATTTTTTCAAGTGACGAGGTTCCTGGTGCGCAATAGGCCATCAGACCTGAAAGTTTGCAGATTACATTTGGCATTTGCGCTAAGGCTTCAATGTCCTTTCTCCAAGGATCAAGTTCATCGCCGGCAATATTTGGGACGCCGCAGTGGTTCAATACCAAACTAGTGTTATCGCAAGCCTGAGCAAGCTCCAAAGCAACAGGTAATTGCTTTGGTAAAAAACATATATCGAATGACTTTTCTGATGTTCCTATTTTACGAACATTTGTTCTAAAGATGTCGCTTTGCGACATCTCATCTGGAACTACATGGAGGATGCGACGGTATCCAACCACGCCCATTTCAATGGTTTCATTCAGCCAAGTTTCAAAACCCTCGTCGTTTTCAGGACGAATCGAAGCAATAAGGCCGCACAAGCCGCTATCTGAATCATCTGCAAGAGAGCTTACAAACCGGGTTTCTTTCTGATAATCCGGATCATCCACTCCAGTTTCCATGAACATGGTGCCGCCTATTCCAAGCCCCTCGGTGAGAGTATTATAATCCTCAAGTTTGAAATTATCTTCTGCAAGTGGTGGTATGTCCTTAGTCCAGCCGTAAGAGGCCTTGTCACGGTAAACAAGGTGCATATGAGTATCCAGTAAAGGAATCATGTTATTCTCTTTATCATATAAATGTTTTTTCCTCAACATTGTTGAATCAATTGATCAATAGTAGTAAAAATAAATTGGGATCTAATGAAAATAAGAAATATTTATTCTTTATCATGCGATAAAAATAAAAAAATAAAATTTAAGTTCACATAATTAATTATTATGGAAGTATTAGTAACAGGTGGAGCCGGTTATATCGGAAGTCACGTAGCTTATGGTTTATTAGATTCAGGCTATAAAGTCACAGTAATTGATGATCTTAGCACTGGAAATAAAAACTTAATTCCTGCTAAATCTGAATTTTTAAATTGCAATATTAATGACAATGAAAAAATAGAATCTTTACTAAAGATAAAAAAGTTCGTGGCATTAATGCATTTTGCGGGATTTGTTGAAGTTGAAGAGTCGGTTAGTAATCCTGAAAAATATTTTGAGAATAACACAACCAATTCCATTAAATTATTTGATCTTTGTTTGAAGAATGGCCTGTCAAATATAATTTTTTCATCAACGGCAACCGTTTATGGAAACCCAACACACAAAGGTTTAGTATCTGAAACAGATAACATTAGACCTATTAACCCATACGGTGAATCAAAGGTTAGAACTGAGCATTATCTTCAACAATTTGATTCCAACAAAATAAATTACATTATACTTCGATATTTCAATGTTGCTGGTGCAGATCCCGGGATGAGAAGTGGGTTGATAAAAAAAAATCCAACCCATTTAATCAAAATTGCAAGTGAGGCTGCGATTGGAAAGAGGGGGGGCGTGCAAATATTCGGCAATGATTACAATACTCCTGATGGAACAGCCATTCGAGATTATATTCATGTGTCTGATTTAGCCGACATACACATCAAAGTTCTTCAGTTTCTATTAGAAAAAAAACAATCTGAAATTTTCAACTGTGGTTATGGGAAAGGATACTCGGTTAAAGATGTATTAAATGTGACTAATTCATTATGTAAAAATAGGATTAATATATTAAATTCACCAAGACGGATGGGTGATGCAGAAATGGTGGTATCTGACATTGGCAAATTAAAACGAATGATTGATTGGACGCCTAAATATAATAAATTAGATTTTATAATTAAAACAGCGATTGACTGGGAATTAAAGTTGCAAAATGAACAAATTTCATAAACGTATTTTTAAGCGCAATGACAATAGAGAGCTTTTTATATATGGCAGAACAGAACACACTGAAGAATCCGCGCAAGAATTAGATGTCACGCCTCCGTCTTCTCCACACTTGCGATGGAATCCTTCTCGGCACGAATGGGTGACTTATTCACCTGGCAGAGAAAACAGAACTTCTTTTCCTCCAAAAAAATATTGCCCTTTTTGTCCTGGCAGTAATTTAAATTTTCCTACAGAAATACCCTTTAGTGGTTTTGAAATAGCTGTTTTTCCTAATCGTTGGTCTAGCTTTAACACACATAATAATAATATTGAAATTAGCGGCATTAAAACAAAGCCCTCAAATGGTCATTCTGAGATTATTGTATATTCAGATGTTCATGATGACACTATTGCTGAAATGCCCTTGGACCGTATTCAATTATTGGTTGAAACATGGAATGATCGGTATATTGAATTATTAAGCAGAGATGACGTTGCTTATGTTCTTCCATTTGAAAACAGGGGTGAAGAATGCGGGGTTACGCTTCATCATCCTCACGGACAGGTTTACTGTTATCCGTTCATTCCTCCTGTTATTGAAAAAGAAGTTGCAGCCTTTCATAAAGAAAATTTCATTCTGTCTATGATGGAGAGTTTGGAGCAAAAATATTTTGTGTATCAAGATGATGACATTATTGCAGCCGTTCCCCCTTTTGCGAGATATGCCTATGAAGTTTGGATAATGCCCAAAAAAAGAGTTGCTGGACCATGGCAATTTAACGATCAACAAATAAAATCATTTTCAACCTGCTTTCAAAAAGTGGTCAAAGGATATGATTCTTTTCTTAATAAAAAATGCCCCTACATCATGGGCTTGCATGCCGCGCCAAAATTGGAAGATAAGTCATTTCACTTTCATATTGAATTCTATCCTCCATTGCGTTCAGAGGATAAGCCAAAGATTTTAGCGGGATCTGAATCTATGGCGGGCGTATTTATTATGGATGTTTTACCGGAAGAAACCGCCATAATGCTCAGAGAGCACATAAACAAATGACCATTGAAGAAAAAATTACTTATTACAAAGAAAGTCTAGATAGTTTTGGGGATACAATGGATAAATATAAGTTTCTTTTGGACCAGGGCAAAAAAGCCAAACCTTTTCCTGAGGAATATCGACAAGATGGTTTCAAGGTTTCCGGATGCCAAGCGCAAGTTTGGCTTGTCCCTTTTCTTCATAATGAACTGTTGTCATTTCACACCGACTCTGATGCTTTTATTTCAAAAGGAATGATAACTATCTTGTCTGACATATATGGCGATAATTTACCAAATGATATTTTGAATTCAGATTTTGAATTAATTAAAACATTAAATCTAGATGTTTTGTTGACACCAAGCAGAACCAATGGCGTTTTTTTCATGCTGAAAGCAATAAAAAAATATGCCGAAACATTTTCAAAAACTTAAGAGAGGGAATGAAATAATCTATCCCTTTTTATTTCGACACCTTCCAAAGAAATAAATATCATCATAGACTTAGTTTCAAAAACCAAGTAAACATAAGAAAAAACAAAAGGGAGTATGGCGGAACTGGTAGACGCGCCGGATTCAAAATATAATGCCTACTTAAAGTACAAGTACTGACACCCTAAAAAACACCGACAATCCTTGTTATATAACCTCATTCTTAAGTCAATCTTAATTTTAGTACATGTACTAATAAATAGAGCCAAATTACGACAACTTTAAAGTAATTAGTTCCCCTCTCTTAATCTTTGGGGAATGGTGGTATAGTATTGGAGATGCGCAAATATTTATTATTGAGCTCGATTATTATTTTAATTATATACTATATTTCTACCTTTCTAATTAGTTTTACTTTGCTTGCTAAATCTGTTGTTAATAATGACTCTGTTTCACTCGGGAAGTATATTAATGTCAAATCATTAAGAAATAATTTTTATGGAGACATTTATGAATTTAGTTCAAACCTCATTAACGCAATAGATAAAAACATTAGGATTAAAAGTGAATCAATTGAATTAACGGGTGAATTAACTCCAACGTTCTTGAAAAAATTATTTTCTAAAATGTCAAATAACATTTCTAGAGATTTTTCCAATCCAGAAACAATGCTTTATTTTTATTTTAACAGCAATGAAATAGAGGCATATTTAAATAAATCATTCACTTATTTTGGAGATTATAACTTTCAAAAATATCTTTTGGAAAAACAGTCAGAAAATGTTGAAAATGTTAAAAACAATGAAGGTAAAAAAGAAGCTGAAAATAATAAAGAAGAAGAAAAAGAAAGTAAAAAAGAAGGTGAAAAAGAAGAAAATATTATATCAAAATTAATTGAAAGAATTAAATCTACTGATTATTTTTTTCTTACAAGCCCTATTCATTTTAAGATAGGTGTAAAACATCAAGATATCCCGTTTATCCTTATTCTAAACTTTAATGGCTACATATGGAAAGTACAAAAAATAACAATTCCTTATAAAAAATTAATTGACCCAAAAAACATAATCATAAGCAATTAGCAAATTGATTTATGTTTTAGCTTGAGAATTTACAATTTCTAAAGTTGTCATAACTTCCTCAATATATCCTCTACCTTTAAATACTTATATCAAAAAATATTATCCAAATTATTATGTTTGCAAGAAGTCTCAGATTATTTATAAGTGAATTGTGTGGGGAGCTGATGGAATGGTAGACATGTGGGTCTCAAAAACCCATGCCGCAAGGCGTGCGAGTTCAAGTCTCGCGCTCCCTACCATTGAACGAAAGGAATGGATATTTTTTTTGGTGCGTTCGGTTAAGTTTATAAAAAGTGAATGTCGTAATTCTGTCGTAGTTTGTCGTAATACTACGACACCATGTTTAATAAAGGTATATAAGGCTTAAATAAATTGAGAATAGTATATTCAAAATCCTGTCACTTCGGTGGTGTGGGTTCGATTCCCTCTACTCCTACCATTAGATATAAATGAATTTACTCCGCAAGCTTTATGATTGGACGCTGAAAAAATCCAAAGATCCTAAGGCCCCTTGGTTTCTTGCTATTATATCATTTTCAGAAAGTTCTTTCTTTCCAGTTCCTCCTGATATCATCTTAATACCAATGGTTATCGCAAATAGAATTAAAGCTTGGACGTATGCAACCATATGTACAGTAAGTTCGGTGCTTGGAGGAGTTCTTGGTTATTTTATTGGATTTTTTTTCTATAATTCTGTTGGAATAATGATTGTTCAATATTATTCTCTGGAAAATCTATTTAGCAGCTTTGAATCAAGCTATAATGATTATGGTATTTTAATTGTTCTTGGCGCGGGATTCACCCCCTTTCCTTTTAAATTTATTACAATAGCAAGTGGTTTGTTTAGTCTTAATCTGCCATTATTTATAAGCGTTGCATTTATTGCGCGTGGGTTACGTTTTTTTCTTGTAACTGGTTTGTTAAAATTATTTGGAAACTTTATAGAAAATTTAATTGATCGTTATTTTAACATTATTGCAACTTTATTTTTTCTTTTATTAATCGGAAGCTTTATATTAATAAAATATCTATGAATTATATAATTCGATACTGGGGGATTATTTTTTTCTTCTTATGTTTGGTTGCAATTTTTAGCGCTTTGATTGCAGAATACTTTTTTCATATTTTGCCATGCCGAATGTGTTTGAATCAGCGTTATCCATATTACTTTATAATAAGCATCTTTGTTGTTTTTTATTTTATTTCCAAAACATCCAATATATGGCTTTATGTTTTATCAGAACTAGCGGTTTTATATGGTTTGTTTTATTCCATATGGCATGTAGGAATTGAACATAATTTATTAACTGGTCCTTCAAGTTGCTCTGGAAAGTTGATAGGGGCAGACTCTGTTAGTGATTTAAAAGAACAAATCCTCAATCAGGCTGTAATTAATTGCAATGAAATCAGTTGGTCTGTGCTTGGCTTATCTGCAGCAACATTAAATTCACTTTTACTATTATTCCTTCTCTTATTTAACACCATATTTATTTTTAAGATCTATAACGACAAAGAGAAAAAAATCTAGTCCTGAAGTTCGGTATCCCAGTACAGATAATCACGCCAACTTTCATGTAAAAAATTAGGGGGGAAGTTTCTTCCATTATTTTGCAGTTGGGCGGATGTCGGCCGTGAAGGCATCTTTTCCAGTTTCATATTTGAATGTTTTAAAAGTCGTCTTCCTTTTTTAAAGTTGCATGAAGTGCATGCGGATACAACATTATTCCATATTGTTTTGCCATTAAGGTAGCGTGGGATTAAATGATCAAAGGTAAGTTCATTTGCTGAATATCTTTGATAACAATATTGGCAGGTAAAATTATCTCGAAGAAAAACATTAAATCTTGTGAAAACAGGTCTGCGGTGTTGCATAATAAAATTTTTTAGTGCAACAACGCTTGGTAACTTAAAAGAAATTGAAGGTGAGCGTACTACTTGTTCATAACTTTCAATTACTGAGACTCTTTCAAGAAATACTGCCTTAACGGCATCCTGCCACGAACACAAAGAAAGGGGGTAGTAACTTAGAGGCTGAAAATCAGCATTAAGTACAAGGGCTGGACTTCCTATCACGCTCATTTTATTTTCTACTCCTCCACTTTATAATAAATATCATTAAGATTATAATATGGCATTTTGTTTACGTCATATGTTTTTTTATAAAATTTTTTGTTAATTTCAGCGTATCAGGTGAGATTGTGTGCCCCTCATTTTTCATTAAATATGAGTCAAACAGAAAATCGTGATTTTTTAAAATTTCACATGCTTCTTCAAAATATTTAGGCTCCAAGACAGTGTCTTGATCCCCATGAACAATTAAAACAGGTGTTTCAATAAAATATCTTTTTTCATGATCTTCAGACGGAAGTATCCTTCCAGACAATAAAACACAGCCAGCCAAAGCATTATTGACGTATTTGCCAAATTCAAAAGCCATCATAGCTCCTTGCGAAAAACCAATAATGAAACAATCTTTAAGAGTAAGTTTATGTTTTATACATAGGTTGTTAATATAATCCTTGATAAGATTTAAGGATGATAAACAATCCTGCTTCAAAATTTCTTTTTCTGTCGGACCAGCTTCTGTAAAATTTATGCCATTTGGATAAAGATCAAACCATTGCCTGCCTATTGGATACTGCGGAATAAATGAAGGGGCATTGGGAGCATAAAAATTTATGTTTAATTCTGGATCATAAAGATGCGTTGCCAAAGGAAAAAAATTTACAGCATTATCTCCATATCCGTGCAATAAAAAAACTAGCTTTTTAGGATTTCCTGTGGATTCAAAACATGGCCCATTTAATGGTGTTTTATTATTCATTAAATGTGTGAAATATATGAAAAGACTAGAAATAGAATAAAAAATTTAGTAAATGGGTAATTAAGGACATGATATGGGCATTCATTACAATCATAAATCAAAAGCGGGTGACCGTAAAATGCAAAAAGAACTTAAACTTAGGATGAAATCTGATGCTCGCAAGCAAAAAAGATTGGAAAAAGAAGCAGAAGAGCAAGCAGAAGAAATGCGAAAACTTGAAGAATTAACTCGACCCGACAAGCCTTCAACCTCTGACTAGCTCATAAATTAATAATTAATTTAACTAATTGCTGGGATGATTAGTTGTAATAAATTTTTTTATTATGGCTAAGGCTTGGTTGGCTTCTTCCAACAAAATCATATGACCGCAATTGGGAATAATTTCAACTTGTGACCCTTTAATACAATCTGCTAGTTTTTTACCTTCTTTCACAGGACACATTCTATCTTCGTCTCCCAAAATATTGATAGTAGGACACTGAACTTTTTTAGCTGCTTCAAAACCATTTTTATAGTTATCACATGCTCTAAAATCGACGCCCAAAGCATTCTTCACTGATCCATTATGAACAATAGTTCCGCCAATGTTGATATGATGTAAGCCTGGAACGGCATGGCCTCCGAAATGCCCGGCTGGACCATGCGCCCAATCCATCATTAGATCCACAGCTTTAGCTTCGCCCTTCTCTGCTAAATCTAAAAGTTCTGGATTCATCGGAATAGCTCCAGCGCCACCCATTAAACTTAAAGATTTTACTTTATTAGGAAATCGAGCAGCGCACTCCATAGTTATCAAGCAGCCTTGAGAGTGGCCAACAAGAGATGCTTCAGTCATTCCAACTCCATCAATTACATCAGATAACCATAATGCTTGTTCTTCAATTGATTTAAGGGAAGGGCCTTCTGAATATCCGTGACCGGGCAAGTCAATTGCCAAAACACTGTATCCATGAAAAGCAAAATAACGTGTCTGAAGAACCCAAGTTATATGACTAAGACCGCTCCCATGAACGAAAATTACAAGAGGTTTATTTTTATCAAAAGGTTGCCCGCCAGTGGAAGCAAAAACATCTTTGTCATATACTTTAAACTTCATTTATTGACAATTAATCTAGGTTTTTTAGCAGCTCTAAATCCGTTTTCAAAATCACCAATAATGTCATCAATGTCTTCAATGCCTACAGAAAGTCTGATCATATCTTCTGTTAAACCAGCAAGTTTCATCGTCTCTGCATCCATTTGTGCATGAGTTGTTGAAGCCGGATGAATGACCAATGTTTTAGAATCTCCAACGTTAGCAAGATTAGAAGCCAACTTCACAGCATTAATAAAGGATTCTCCCGCAGCTCTTCCACCCTTAACTCCAAAAGCAATCATTGAACCTGCTCCTTTTGGTAGAATTTTTTTAGCCACCTTGTGATCAGAATGATCGGCTAAATCTGGGTGAGAAACCCATTCTACCCCCTTATGATGTGTAAGATATTCTAACATTTTTTTTGTATTAGATAAGTGTTTATCCATTCTTACTGATAAAGTTTCTATTCCTTGAAGGATGTTAAAAGCATTAGTAGGACTCATACATGGTCCCATATCACGCATACCTTCTGCTCTTGTACGCATCGCAAATGCCATAGGTCCAAATTCCTCAGCAAAAGATAAACCGTGGTATCCTGGATATGGTTCAGTCATTGTTGGAAACTTATTATTTTGCGTCCAATCAAACTTTCCGCCTTCAACTAAAATGCCGCCCATTGATGTCCCATGTCCACACATCCATTTGGTTAAAGAATGTACCACAATATCTGCGCCGAGGTCAAAAGGCCGACAAAGATATGGCGTGTTAAATGTTGCGTCTATTACCAGCGGAACACCTGCTTTATGCGCAATTTTTGCCACTTCAGAAACGTCCATTATTTCCAAACCTGGGTTTCCTATTATTTCTCCAAATACGAGTTTTGTATTTGGCTTAATAGCTTTTTTAAATCCTTCAGTATCTCTTGGTTTTACAAAAGTGGTTTCAATACCAAATCTGGGAAGTGTTAAACGCAATAAGTTAACCGTGCCGCCATATAACTGTGATGAAGATACGATATGATCACCTGAACTGACCAAAGTCATTATGGTAAGAAAAGTAGCACTTTGTCCTGAAGCAGTGGCTACTGCTCCTGTGCCGCCTTCCAGCGCAGCAATTCTTTCTTCTAAAACAGCGACTGTTGGATTGGATATGCGGCTATAAATATGGCCACCTTGCTCCAAGTTAAATAATGCTGCAGCATGATCAGTATCCTGAAAAACATAGGATGTTGTTTGATAAATAGGAACAGCTCGTGATCCAAAGTTTTTATCTGGCTGGTGTCCTCCGTGTAAGCTTAATGTATCAAATTTGTAAGTTTTTGGGTCCACTTTTTCTCCTTTGCTTTTTTTCTAAGTTCAAATTTTTGAATTTTTCCAGTTGATGTTTTTGGCAGTTTGTCAAAGATTACATGTTTTGGCCTCTTAAATCCAGCCATATTTTTTTTACAATATTCAATTATTTCCTTTTCAGTTGCTTTTATTCCTTCTTTCAATTCAATAAATGCGCAAGGTATTTCACCCCATTTTTTATCAGGTTTTGCCACCACAGCAACCAATGAAACTGCTTCATGTTTTGCAATAATGTTCTCTATTTCAACAGATGAAATATTTTCTCCTCCTGATATAATAATATCTTTTGAACGATCCTTGACTTGAATATATCCATTAGGATGCATGACAGCTAAATCACCAGAATGGAACCAACCTTTTTTCATTATTTCTTCTGTAGCATCTTTATTTTTATAATATCCTTTCATAACTGTATTGCCTCGAATCATTATTTCTCCCATTGTTTGACCATCCATAGGAACATATTCGTATGACTCAGGATTAAGAACAGCTACTTCTTCTGTATGAGGATAGCGAACTCCTTGCTGTGCTTTAATTTCTGCTTTTTTATCTTGAGATAATTCATTCCATAAAGAATTCCATGCACAATGTAATATATGTCCATATGTTTCGGTTAATCCATAGACATGCATTACTTCAAAACCCAATTTTTCTATGTTTTTTAAAATCGCACTTGGTGGAGGCGCTCCAGCCGTCATTGCATAAACTTTATTTTTTAAAACTTTCTTATCTTCTTCTTTCGCATTAGCAATTAAATTTAAAACAATTGGCGCACCACCAAAGTGCGTTATATTATGTTTATCAATTAAATTAAAAATATCTTTTGCATTAATGTAACGACAAAAAACTGCTTTTGCATTCAATAAAGCAAGCGTCCAGGGATAGCCCCATCCATTACAATGAAACATTGGAACTGTGTATAGATAACTTAAATTATTTGGCATATTCCAAGCAACAACGCTCCCCATTGACATTAGGTAAGAACCACGATGGTGATAAACCACACCCTTTGGTTGGCCTGTTGTTCCTGAAGTATAACTTAAAGAAATTGCTTGCCATTCATCTTTGGGTTTTTTCCAGTTATAGTCTAGATCACCGCTAGATAAAAAATCTTCATAAGTCCAATCTCCTAGATGCTCACCTTCTCCTTCTTTTAATTGAGCCTGACTATCAACTATATCAATAATAGGAATCTTTTTATTAATTTGTTGTAGAGATTTTTTTACTACAGAAGAAAATTGTGTATCAACAATAAAAAGCTTTGCATCACTATGCTCTAAAATATATGCAATGGTATGCGAATCTAACCGAATATTGATAGTATTTATTGCTGCACCTGTCATTGGAATAGAATAATGTGCTTCAAATAATTCAGGAGTATTGGCAGCTAAAACAGAAACTGTGTCACCCAGACCTATGCCATTTTTTTCTAATGCACTTGCGAATTGAATACATCGATCGTAAGTTTGTTTCCATGTATATTTTCTATTACCATAAAACAAAGCTTCATAATCTGGATATATATCTTTTGCTCTTTCTAAAAAGGTAATTGGTGAAAGAGGTATAAAATTTGACGGATTCTTATCTAGATTGTGATCAAAATTACTCAATTTTTTCTCCAAAAAATAATTATCACTATTACAAGAAAAGCTTTTAATTGACTAATGGTTTCCCTGTTTCTAGAGTATGCTTAATGCGTTCTTGAGTTTTTGGCATTTGAATAAGATTCATAAATGCCTCTCTTTCTAGTGCATACATATCGTCTTCATTTAGTTCTTTATCCAAACTTGTATTGCCTCCACTTAAAACAAATGCTAGTTGTTTTCCAACTTCCATTCCATGTTCTAATATTTTTTTCTCTTTGTATAAATTTTCTAATGTTTCATGCATTTTATCTCTAACATTAGCGCCAGGTAATTTAAAAACAGGCTCATCAGGAGGTCGGTAATTTTCTTTTATTTCTTCTAATAATTTCTCAGATTCATATAATAATCTGTCCCTATTAATAACAACTCTATCTTTGTCCGATAAAAATTTTTGAGGCAATGCTTCATTGGGTGAACTAGCGGTTTTGGCATAACCAATTAAATCAAAAACTTTCAAGGGAGCAAAATTAGAGTCATTTTTTGCTTCTTCTGATTGCATCCATCGCCATAACATTTCTTTGCAACCACCGCCTGCTGGGATTAAACCAACCAAAGTTTCTACTAATCCTAAAACAACGTTAGTATGTGACACAACATAATCACTTTGAACCACAACTTCAAAGCCTCCTCCTATTGTTAGGCCCGAAGGAGCAGAGATAACAGGAAACTCAGAATATTTTAATTTCTTACAAGTTTGTTGAAAATCAAAAACAAATTTTTCAATTTCTTTCCATTTTTCATCTTTTGCAAATTCCATAACATAATTTAAATTCACACCTGCAGAAAATTGCATAGCATCATTAATTATTATTAAACTTCGATCCACGATATCTGAATTAGCTTTCATTTTAAAAGGGGTGATCGGACTATTAAGGGCAAGCATAGATTGGTCATCTAAAACATTTGCTTTTGTTTTAAATTCAACAATATAATATTTTCTTGTTTGGATATTTAAATAAATATTTGCAGAAGGATTCTTATAATCTATAAAATATTTTTTTTTATTCTCTATTAATTTTGCTCTTCTTAAGGTATTTAGCTTTGGATCCAGATAATATTGTTTTCCTCCATACCAGTTAGACGTTTCTTGATTGGTGTCTTTGGTATAATGTATCGCTTCATAAAAACCCGTGTTTTTAATGCTTTCATCCATTTCTGCAAATTTAAACAATCCTATTTCATCAAGCATTTCAAAAGGCCCTATGCTCCAATTGAATCCAAGCCGCATAGCTTCATCAATATTGTTATGTCGACTAGTAACATTCGGAATTAATGAAACTGCGTAATTTATAATCTTTGAAATAACTGACCAAGCGTATCTGCCATACTTATCATCTCTAGAAATAAGTTTTTGGATATCAACTTTATTACTCATTTCTAAATCAATTTTTTGACTTAGTGCGTATTTTCCTGTTTCTAAATTGATTGCTTCTAAGGTTTTTTTTCCACTTTCCTTATTCATACGGTAGAAACCACCCTTGCCTTTTCTTCCTGTGTAGCCTTCATCTATAAGTTTAGTAATAAGTGGATTTTCTTGCACCACTTCATGAAAAGGATCATCTTTAGGAAGTTCTTTTATAAAACTTTTAAGAACATCAACCATAAGATCCAGGCCAATTAAATCATACAAACCAAAAGCTCCGGTTTTTGGAATTCCCATTGGGCGTCCAAAGACTGCATCAGCTTCTTCTATTGTTAAACCCATGTTAAATGCTTCCGTCATTGCTACTTGAATAGCATAAACACCAACACGATTTCCTAAAAATCCAGGAGTGTCTTTGCAAAGGATAACTCCCTTACCAAGTTTTTCATCACAGAAAGATTTTAGAAGGTTGATTTTTTCTTTATCATTAATCGGCTCTGTTACGATTTCTAAAAGACCCATATAACGAACAGGATTAAAAAAATGAGTAATGCAAAAATCTTTTTTCATTTCATCAGACATATCTGCTGATAAAACTTTAAGAGGAATGGTTGATGTATTAGATGAAATAATAGAATCTGGTTTTCGAATGTTCTCTATTTTTTTATAAATATTTTTTTTTATACCTGTGCGCTCAACAACGGCTTCTACAACCCAGTCAGCTTCTTCAACTAAATTAAAATCATCTTTTATGTTGCCTGCTAAAATTAAGTTTATTCTATTTTTTTCTATTAAAAGTGGTGGGCGTGATTTTAAAATTCTTTCTTTGGCATTTTCTGCTATTTGATTTCTAGAACCCTCCCTGGAGGGCAAATCTAGCAGTGAAACAGATATTCCTGCATTGGCCACTTGGGCGGCAATACCGCTTCCCATAGTGCCTGATCCAATAATTACAACCTTTTTGATATCCACTTATTTCCCTAAAAAACAAGCTTATATAAGAAAAAATATTCGTATGTAAATTATTTAAGCATTGGGGTAGAAATTCATTTAAATATCTCTTAATAGGCGCACCGCAATGAAAAAAAGTCCCGCACGAAATATGCTTCTAAAAAAAGCTCCCTCAAAGTTACTTGAGAGGATCAACAGTTCTATTGATGTTGACGTACGTCTATTTCAAGAAGATATTGAAGCATCAAGAGTGCATTGCAAAATGCTTATCAAAACAAAAATAATATCGCTCAAGGATGGAAAGAAAATAATAAATGGTCTTCAACAAATATTAAGAGATGTTAAAAAAGATAAAATAAAACTAGATTCAAAATTTGAAGACATTCATATGAATGTGGAGGCTCTATTGCATAGCAAAATTGGTCCCATAGCTGGCAAACTTCACACTGGTCGTTCACGCAACGATCAAGTTGTTACTGATTTTAAATTATGGATAAAAAAACATTCTCAAATAATTGATGATGAAATAAGAAAACTACAAAAAGCTTTAATAAAAATTGCGAAGAGAAACACATCAACTGTAATGCCTGGTTATACTCATTTACAAATTGCACAGCCAGTTTCCCTAGCACATCATTGTTTGGCTTACGTTGAAATGATGGGCCGAAACAGAAGTCGTATCAGTGATTGCATAAAACGACTAAACGAAAGTCCGTTAGGTGCCGGAGCTTTGGCTGGTACATCTTTTCCCATAGATAGAAAAATGACAGCACGATTATTAGGATTTTCTAAACCAACAATTAATTCGATTGATAGTGTTTCTGATAGAGATTTTGCTGTTGAATTTATTTTCGTCCTATCTTTAACTGGCATACATTTATCCCGACTAGCTGAAGAAATAATTTTATGGTCAAGCCAGCATTTTAATTTTGTTAAACTTCCTGATGAATTATCCACTGGAAGTTCGATTATGCCACAAAAGAAAAATCCTGATGGTGCTGAACTTGTAAGAGCAAATGCGTCTAGTGTTATCAGCAATCTTAATAACATATTATCTCTGTTAAAAGGATTGCCTCTTTCTTATAGTAAGGATCTACAAGATGATAAAAGACTAACATTTAATACATATGATAATGTTTTATTAGGATTACAAGTTATGGCTGAATTAATGAACAAAATTAAATTTAATAAAAAAACGATGCTTCAAGCTGTTGAGGAGTCTTATGCTACTTCAACAGATTTGGCTGACTGGTTGGTTAAAAAATTGCATTATCCATTTAGAGAAGCCTATCAAATAACAGGAAAAATAGTGGATTATGCAAATTCAAAAAACAAATCTTTATCAAATATGTCATTAAAAGAATTACAAAAATTTGATAACAATATCAGCAATGACATTTTTCGTGTATTGTCACCGCTAAATAGTATGAAAAGTAAAAACAGTTTAGGTGGCTCGGCGCCAGAAACTGTTAAAAAATCAATTCAATATGTGATAAAAAAATACTTATGATCTCTAGACTCTTAATAATGATGCTTTTTACCACATTAATGTGTGGTTGTGGCAAGGTTGGTCCGCTCAGTTTGCCTAAAGATAAGCTTGACAGATCAATTATTACTTATCCATGTAATGAAGAATGTCAAAAAAAATTTGAAGAAGAAAAAAAACGCCAAAAATCAGTAATTATTCAAACTGATTGATGATAATTTCATTTAAAAACGATAAACCTTTTGTAGAAGGTGTTTGCCTTGATGAGCTCACTACAGCTATAGAAACGCCCTTCTATCTATACTCACAAAAATCTATAACAGATGCCTTCAAAAAACTAAAGGACTCTTTAAATGCAAAAATATTCTTTTCTGTTAAGGCAAATTCCAATCAGGCAATAATTTCTCTTATGAGATCACTTGGGGCTGGCGCGGATGTAGTTTCAGCTGGGGAGCTGGAGCGCGCGCTTCGGGCAGGCATTTCTCCTGATAAAATAATTTTTGAAGGTGTTGGAAAATCTTTGAATGATATTGAATATGCCGTTCATAATAACATTAGACAAATAAACATTGAATCAATGGAAGAGCTAAACATGATCAATGCCATTGGACAAACACTTAATAAAAAAATAATCATTGGTATAAGACTTAATCCTGATATTGATAGCCAAACCCATTGCAAGATCTCAACAGGTAGGAGAACGGATAAATTTGGCATAGCCTTTGATTTATTGCCCGATCTTTGTTCTGAAATTAAAAAATTAGAACAAATTAAACTTAATGGAATTAGCTGTCACATTGGAAGTCAAATCCATAACATTAAAGTCTTTGAAAGAGTTTTTGATAAAATGAAAAAAGCAACTGAAATTATCAAAGAAAATGACTTATCAATTAATCATTTAGATTTAGGAGGCGGATTTGGTGTTGTCTACGATGATGAAAAAGAATTAAATTTAAAAGAATTATCATTTTTGATTAGCTCTATTTTTAAGAACACCGCCTATGATATCTCTTTTGAACCTGGTCGCTATTTGGTTGCAAACGCAGGCGTTGTAATTACTAAAATTTTAACCACTAAAAGAAATGAATCAGTAAATTATTTAATTACAGATGCCGGCATGCAAACTTTATTGCGTCCTGCGATTTATAACGCTTTTCATAATATAATTGCTTTAACTAATATTGGTAGTGATAAAATTGAATACACAGTAGCGGGGCCAATTTGCGAAAGTTCCGACATATTGGCAAAAAAAATTTTATTATCTCAGCAACAAGCTGGCAACTATTTAGCTATTTGTGATACAGGAGCGTATGGTGCTGTTATGTCATCTAATTATAATACAAAAGGATTGCCTGCTGAAATTTTAGTATCGAATGATAGTTTTTCTATCATTCGAAATCATGAAAAAGTCTCAAATATTATAGCTCGAGACATAATACCAGTTTGGTTAAAAGACTAATTTAGTAAATGGTGAATAGTTTTTGTTAAGTCATCAATAATCATATTTAAATTGAAATAAAATTCCTGCAAAAAAAAATTAATTAGAACAAAAATATTTAACCCATTATTTTTTAGAAACCAAAAAACTATTATAATAGCAACTAAAGCTATGATAGCCAATATGGAATTTAGAATACTATGTTTTTTTTCTTTTACAAATGTTGAAGGAAGATTTGTTGTTAGATTATTATTATTCTTATCAATTTTTTTTTCAAATGAAGGTATTGATGTACTTAGTATTTCTTCATCTTCTATTTTTGTTGTTTGAAACCAATTGTGTCCGCACTTGGCACATTGAACTATTCTTCCATCAGGCTTTAAATCGGCTGAATTAACCAAGTATTTTGAATTACAAGAAGAACAAGAGACCAGCATAGTGTATATATAAATGACAGAAGAAATTATATAAATCAAAAATTAATACAATGATACTTAGATCAATTATTTTTTATGTTTTTCTCAGTGTGTGGACAATATTTATGGGCACAATTTGTCTGCCATATTTATTTATTCCATACCCATATATGCAAAAACCTATCAATGTATGGATATCAGGTATTTTCCAATTATTAGAAACTATCTGCAATATTACCCATGAAATAAGAGGAGGATGTAATGTACCCGAATATGCTGTAATAGTCGCCTCCAAACATCAATCTGCTTTTGAAACCCTAGCTTTATTTCTATGTCTAAAAAAATCAGTCTTTATTCATAAAAAACAATTATTTTATATTCCAATCTTTGGTCAATATTTGAAAAAGTCAAATATGATTTCTATAGATCGTTCTGCTGGCGCCTCCGCAATTCGTAAAATGTTAAAACAAGCAAAATCAAAAATATCAGATGGTTATTCAATAATTGTTTTTCCTGAAGGCACGAGAAAAAAACCTGGTGAAAAACCAGATTATAAAACTGGTTTTATTGGCATCTACAATGAAACCAATTCAGAAATATTGCCAGTGGCAGTGAACTCAGGTCATTGTTGGCCAAAACATACTTTTGTAAAAAAACCAGGCCACATTATTATAAAAATTCTCAAACCTATTTCTTCAGGTCTTAAACGACCAGATATTCTAAATAGAGTACAATCAATAATTGAGGAGGAGACAAATAAAATAATTTAATTTTTTTTATTTTTTCCTGATTCAGTTGGGTCAAAAGAACCTGCTTGCCCCAGTTTTTCTATAAGTCTTCTTATTTCTCTTGTTGACGAAAAAGTTTTTTCTAAAAATTTTGTGTCATTGTTTCTAATAGCTTTTTGCAAAGTTGAAAGATCTTCTGCAAAACGACCTAACATTTCTAATACTGCGTTTTTGTTCATAGAGTAAATATCTCGCCACATAATAGGATCACTTCCTGCCAATCTCGTAAAATCACGAAAACCCGCTGCTGAATATTTAATCACTTCATCCCTAATATGTGTCTCTAATTCAGATGCTGTAGCAACAATAGAGTAGGCGATCAGCTGTGGAATATGAGACGTCATTGCCAAAACTCTGTCATGATGTTCAGCTGTCATTATTTGAATCTCTAAGCCAATCAATTCCCAAAAAGATTTTACATCAATAATAAAATCATCGTTGTTATTTATTGGCGTTAAGATACAAAAACGATTTTCAAAAAGCTTAGAAAAACCATATTCGGGACCACTTTTCTCAATACCTGCGATTGGATGACTAGGCACAAACTTAACATCTTGGTTGTTACAAGCATCTTGGTAATCCTTAATAACGCTTACTTTTGTCGAACCAACATCTGTTACTAATGTGGGTTTTTTTACAAAACTGCTTAATGAAGAAAATATTTTCTTATAAGTGCTAAGAGGCGAGCAAATAATGATTAAATCAAATTGGCAAGAATAATCCTTAAGATCTTTTTTCCCACTTGATAGAATATTCAAATTATTACATTTTTCCAGAACATCATCACTAGTATCAACTCCATAAATTTCCGAGGAAATGCTATATTCACGCAATGCCCTTGCTATCGATGAACCAATTAAACCAACTCCGATAATTAATGTTTTTTGAAAAATAAAATTAGCCATTATTTCTTGTAAATTCTTTCAGCACTTCAATGGTTTTGTTTAATTCTTCCTTCGTTCCTAAAGTTATTCTTAAAGCATTTTCCAATCCATAACTTAGTAAATATCTCACCGCTATTCCTTTAGAGAGAAGGTAGTCGCTTATGAGCTTCGCATTTTGATTTTTTTTATCCGGTATTAAAACAAATATAAAATTAGCCTGGGTGTTATACGCTTTAAACCCTAAGTTGTTTAATTCATCAATGAACCAGAATTTAATGCTGCTGTTATGATTTACAGATTTTTCTAAATGACTTTCATCATTTAATGCCTCTATGCCTGCAGCTATTGCTCCTGGGGAAATATTAAAAGGCGGTCTTAATTTTTTTATCATATTGATTAATAAATCACTTGCATATCCCCATCCTAATCTCAGACCTGCTAAAGAATACGCCTTAGAAAAAGTTCTTGTGATTAGTACGTTGTTATATTCGTCTGCAAGACTAAAAGTTTTATCATAATCGTCTGCGTCTGCAAATTCTGCATACGCTGTATCAATCACAACTACTATATTGCTTGGAATTTTACTCATTAATAATCTCAGTTCATTCTTGTTTAAGTATGTGCCTGTTGGGTTATTTGGATTAGCAATAAAAATTACTTTTGTTGAATCATTTATATTATTGATAATTGAATCAATACTGACCTTGTAATCAATTTCCGACGCTAATACAGATTCAGCTCCTGCATATTTTGCTAAAATTGGATACATTTCAAAACCATGTTGGGCGTGAATTACCTCATCACCGGGAGAACAGAAAGTTAAAACGGTAAATATCAAAACTTCATCAGAACCAGTGCCACATATAATTTGATCTGATTTTAAGTTATGTTTGTTAGCAATTGCATTTTGCAAAGATTCAGCTGTCAATTCAGGGTATCTTGATAATTTATCAGATACTTTTTGATAAGCCTCTTGTGCCTTTTGGCTTGGGCCAAAAGGGCTCTCATTTGATGATAGTTTTATAATTTTTTCAATACCTTGAACTTTTGAGACTCCGCCCTTATAAAGTTTAATTGAATCAACGCCTCTTTTTGGATGTAAAATATTGTTTTTTTTCAATTGAATGTTTGCTGAAGTATGAAAAATTTCTCTCCAGATTCTAACTATACTGCCTCTTGAAAAACCACCTTTATGCAAATTTAATAATCTTGAAATAACTTCCGTTTCTCTTTTTTTATCAACAATATTATTTGAATCTTTTTTTAAAATTCCTAATTTATCAACAATGGAAGTTCTCTGATTAATCAATTCTAATAGTTGGTCGTCTATTGAATCTATTTCTTTACGCAGTGATTTTATATTTTTTTCTTGCATAATATTTAGGCTATTTACTTATAAATATGATTAAATCAAAGAAAACAGGCGCTTGGAGCTTATTTAATAACAATTATTGACTAATAAAGCCTATTAATCTAAAGGATTTTTTTAACACCGATTTGAAACAGCTTGCGGGTGTGTATCTGGAAAACAGCTAAAGCGATGATACCGCCCTGATTAAGGCGGTTTTTTTTTGGAAAAAATATAAAAACCATGACCCATAAAGTTGAAATAAAAAAAAATGAAAAATTAACGTGTGATATTGCATTTTTTTCTAATACAAATTGTAATCTTGATTCAGGCTATCATTTAGAAAACTTTAAAATAGCATATAAAGGTTTTGGCAAACTTAATAGGAATAGAAACAATGCAATTCTAGTATGTCACGCTTTGTCAGGAGATCAATTTGTTGCAGGAAAAAATCCTATTACTAATAAAGATGGATGGTGGGCGCGCATGGTTGGCCCTGACAAGCCAATAGATACAAATAAATATTTTGTAATTTGTGCAAACGTTCTTGGCGGATGTGTTGGATCCACTGGTCCTAAAGAAATAAATGCAATGACTAATTCGCATTTTGGCACGGACTTTCCATCCATAACAATTAGGGATATGGTAAAAGTTCAAAAATATCTTATTGATGCATTGAATATTGAAAAAATATTCGCTGTTGTGGGCGGTTCAATGGGGGCTATGCAGGTACTGCAGTGGACAATTGACTATCCGGATAAATTAGAGAACGCTATACATATCGCAGGGGCATTGAAACACTCTGCACAAAATATTGCTTTTCATGAAGTAGGCCGTCAAGCTATTATGAATGATCCAGCATGGAATAAGGGTAGTTATAAAGATACAGAAACCAAACCCGAAAGAGGATTGGCTGTTGCAAGAATGATTGCACATATTACTTATTTGTCCGATGATGTAATGCATCGGAAATTTGGAAGAAAACTCCAATCAAGAGATATTATATCTTTTGGGTTTGATGCTGATTTTCAAATTGAAAGTTATCTTCGATATCAGGGTAAATCATTTGTTGAGAGGTTTGATGCAAATAGTTATTTATATCTAACGCGCGCCATGGATTATTTTGATCTTACTGAAAATTTTTCTAAATCAGTTGAATTTTCTTCGCAACATAACAAACATATCAATTATTTAGTAATTTCTTTTACATCGGATTGGTTATTTCCAACAAAAGAAAACAAACAAATTGTTAACATTTTAAATTATAATACACGTAAAGTAAGTTTTTCTGAAATTGAGACAGATAAAGGTCATGATAGTTTTCTGTTGGATGAACCAGAATTAGATCTGACAATATCAGGCTTTCTTGACAGCAATTTTATAAGGTTACAGGATAAATAATTATGTCAAAAAAAAGTATTAGAAACGACTGGCGACTTATTGAATCTATGATTGATCCAAAATCTAAAGTACTTGATATAGGATGTGGTGAGGGAGGGCTTATTAAACAATTGGAGGCCAGCATCCATTCCGATACACGAGGGATAGAAATAGATCCAGAATTGACGCGAAAAGCAATTGCAGAAGGATTAAGTGTTGTTCAAGGAAATGCGGAATATGATTTAAATCAATATTCAAATCAAAGTTTTGATTATGTTATTCTTAGTCAAACACTACAGGTAATGCTTAAACCAAAAGATGTTCTTAATGAATTGTTGCGAATAGGCGCTAAAGCAATTGTATCTTTTCCAAATTTTGGACATTGGAAAATACGTTTTCAACTTCTCTTAAGTGGAAGAAGTCCTATCACAGAAGGTCTGCCTTACAAATGGTATGAATCGCCTAACTTTCATTTTTTTACGATAAAAGATTTTCAGGATCTATGTAAGAAATCAAATATAGTTATTGAAAAAAGTATAGGTCTGACTTCAAAAGGAAACCAATTTGATTTAGACAAAAAAGTATTAGGTTCAAATTTAATCACCAGTGAAGCGATCTTTTTGTTAAGTTTCCAAAAATTTGAAACAATAAAAATACAATCAAAACAAAAGTCATTTTACAATACATCTGCTATTGTGCGTTAATAATGACAAAAAGAATTCTTGTAGAAATAATTCCACAACTCAAAGATAATTATTCTTATCTTGTCTATTCTAATGTTAATAAATTAGGATTCGTAATTGATCCTGCAGATGCTGCGCCCATTATTAAATTTATTAAAGATAATGATATTATTCTTTCCGGAATTCTTATAACACACCACCACGCTGATCATAACTCAGGAGTCAATGATCTAATAAAGTTTCAATCAGCAAAAATATATAGTCCGGACAATAATATTAATAAAACATCAAACATAGTTAAAGAAGGAGACTTGATTAAATCTGATTTTATTGAATTTGAAGTAATAGCTACTTCGGGACACACATTAGATCACGTTGTTTATTGCAGCAAACAAAACAATTTATTATTTTCAGGGGATGCGCTATTCCGCTTTGGTTGTGGAAGAATTTTTGAGGGAACATGCGATGAAATGAAAAGGTCATTAAATAAGATTGAAAAACTGGATGATTCAATAAATGTTTATTGTGGTCACGAATATACTATTCATAATTTAAATTTTCTAAAAGGAGTGTTTCACAATGATAAAATGTTAGATGAGATTGAGCATGATGTTCTTAAACAAATAAAAAATACCAAAACTTCAATGCCCTTCAATCTGGGCAATGAAAAAAAGCTTAATCCTTTTCTAAGTCTAGGATCATCAACTTACAAAAACTTTATGAAAAGAAAGGGTTTTGGCAACGTAGAGATGTTCAGGTATCTTCGGGATTTAAGGAATAATTATTAATAGTGATTTTTCTAGGTTTCTTGTATTAAATTAGGTATTTCTATTTGACTATTTAAGCCTAAAACTATAAATCCCTGTTTTCTCAGGAAAATACTATGTTAGCAGTAATTAAAACAGGTGGTAAACAATATGCGGTAAAAGCTGGCCAGATTCTTAAGGTTGAAAAACTTGATGGAAAAAAAGGAGATAGTATTTCTTTTGGTAATGTCCTTGCTGTAACTGATTCCTCTAATCATACCATTGGTAACCCCCTAATTAAGGGTGCGTCTGTTGAAGCTAAAATACTTGATCAAATAAGAGACAAAAAAATTATTGTTTTTAAAAAAAGAAGAAGAAAAAACTCCAAATCAACTCAGGGTCACAGACAGTATCTTACCGTCTTACAAATTGAATCAATTATGTCTGGCGGTAAAAAATCCATAGCTCTCAAAAAAGAAATAAAAGTAAAGAAAGTTGATACTAAATCTAAAACATTAGAAAAAGAAGAATCAAAAAAGATCGAGAAAAAAATAGAAAAAAAGGCAACCCCAAAAAAGAAAGTTGCAAAAAAAACAACTACAAAAAAAATAATTAAAAAAAAATCAAAAAGAAAAAAGTAGGGTAATATATGGCACATAAAAAAGCAGGTGGTAGTTCAAGAAACGGTCGTGACTCAGCTGGTAGACGATTAGGTGTTAAAAAATTTGGAGGTGAAATTGTTATCTCAGGAAATATAATTATTAGACAAAGAGGAACAAAATTTCATCCTGGCTCTAATGTTGGTTTAGGCAAAGATCATACTTTATTTGCAACATCGAATGGTAAAGTTACCTTTAAAAAAACACGTACCAGAACATTTGTATCTGTAATACCCTCCTAATTTTTTTTAATAAATTACTTTTAATTTTTTCATGAAATTTCTTGATCAAGCAAAAATATATGTCGCATCAGGCAAGGGTGGAAAGGGATGTGTTAGTTTTCGCCGTGAAAAATATATTGAGTATGGCGGGCCAAATGGTGGTAATGGTGGAAAGGGAGGTGATGTTATATTTATGACTGATCCAAATTTAAATACACTAATTGATTTTAGATACCAGCAACATTTTAAAGCTAAAAAAGGTAAAGATGGAAAAGGAAAAAATCAAACAGGAGCTGATGGTCAAGACTTAATTATAAGAGTTCCGCCAGGAACAGAAATTTATGATGAAGATAAAAAAGTTTTGTTGGTAGACCTAATAACAAAAGATCAAAAAACAATTCTGGCATATGGAGGAAAGGGAGGATTAGGAAACAGTCATTTTAAATCATCCACAAATCAAGCACCACGTAAATTTACTAATGGTGAAGAATTAGAAGAAAAATGTTTATGGCTCTCACTAAAATTATTTGCTGATGTGGGCATCATTGGAAAACCAAATGCAGGGAAATCTACGTTGCTTTCTAAAATATCTGGGGCTCAACCTAAAATAGCTGATTATCCCTTTACAACAATACATCCTGTTCTCGGGGTTATAAAAAAATTTGACCAGGAAATTGTCATAGCAGATATACCTGGTCTAATTGAAGGCGCTCACGAAGGAAAAGGGTTAGGTGATCAATTTTTAGCACATATTGAAAGATGCAAGGTTCTTCTTCACATCATTGATTGTTCGGAAAAAAATTTTATTGATAATTATAATATTATTCGCAATGAAATAACAAAATATGGAAAAGATCTTGTTGAAAAAAAAGAATTAATTGCTTTTAGTAAATCTGACTTAATTCCTGAAGATAATAAAAAACTATCTCAAATAATAGAAAAAAAAATAGGAAAAAGACCATATATTTTCTCAAATATTTCAAATGATGGTATTGAAGATTTAGTAACGGCTCTCTTTGAGCAGTGCTTGAATAATAATGATAAATAAATTTAAAAAAATTGTAATTAAAATAGGTTCATCTTCCATCATAGATGAAAAAACAGGTAAAGTTAAAATCAAGTGGCTTAATTCTCTTTGTAAAGAGATTGAGCTGTTAGCTAATGAAAACAAAAATATTGTTGTTGTTTCTTCTGGTGCTATTGCTTTGGGTAAAAAAACTATCTCAAATCATAAAGTAATAAGTCGCTTAGAAGATAAGCAGGCTGCTGCTGCAATAGGGCAAATTGAACTTGCTAATTGCTGGCAACAGGCACTAAGAAAAAATAAAATCAACAGTGCACAATTATTATTAACACTTGATGATAGTGAAATAAGAAGAAGATATCTTAATGTAAGAAAAACAATATCATCACTCCATAAAAATAAAGTCATCCCCATTATTAATGAAAACGACACGGTAGCTACTGAAGAAATTCGCTACGGCGACAATGATAGATTGGCTGCTAGGGTAGCACAGATGATAGATGCTGATTTACTAATTATGTTAAGTGATGTTGATGGATTATATACTGAAAGCCCAATAAAAAACAAAAATGCTGAAAAAATAATTGATATTAATGAAATTAATGAATCAATAGAAAAAATGGCAGGTTCAAAACATTCTAAACTGGGATCAGGTGGTATGGCTACTAAAATTTGGGCTGCTAAAATTTGCATGGACTCCGGATGCTCAACAGTTATTGCTAATGGACATAAAATTAATACACTGAGTAAAATTAATAATAAAAATTCAACGTGGTTTCATGCCTCAAAGTCTCCTAGTTCCTCTCGAAAGCAGTGGTTATTAAATCATCTGCATCCATCTGGAACAATAATTATAGATAATGGCGCAACAAAAGCTGTTTTTCAAAATAAAAGTCTTCTGCCTGCTGGTGTAATAAAAATAAAAGGAAAATTCAACCGAGGAGATGTAATTAGTGTAACCAACATAAAAAATAAAAAAATTGGTATTGGTGTAACTGCTTATGACTCCTATGATGCAATAAAAATTATGGGAAAAAATAGTAAAGATATTAAACATATTCTAGGATATGATGGCAGAGATGAATTAATTCACAAAGATGATTTAGTAAAAATAAACTTATGAACTCAGTTGAAACTATCAAACAATTAGGAATTAATGCAAAAAAAGCTGCTGCTGAACTAGCCAATATCCATAGTGAGAAAAAAAACAACGCTCTTAATAATCTTAAAGAAGATTTAAAAAATTTTTCTTCAGAAATAATTCAAATTAATAATAAAGATATTGAAAATTCTTATGAAATGAAGTCATCTCCTTCAATGATTGATCGTATTACTCTTAATAAAGATAGAATTAATGGTATGGTTAGTTGTCTGGATGAAATAATTAATTTAAAAGATCCAACAGGAATTGTGCTTTCTGAGTGGAATAGACCCAATGGTTTGCATATCCAAAAAATTTCAGTCCCTCTTGGAGTTATTGGCATTATTTATGAATCAAGGCCAAATGTAACTGTTGATGCGTCTGCCATCGCTATAAAGGCGGGGAATTCTGTTATACTGAGAGGTGGAAAAGATTGTTTTCACTCATCACAAAAATTAAATGAAATAATAAATAAATCATTTGATAAAGCTGGATTACCAGCAAATAGTGTACAAATGGTGCCAACAGCAAACAGGGCTGCTGTGGATGAAATGATTAAATTAGACTCATATATTGATGTCATTATTCCTAGGGGCGGAAAAGGATTGATTCAAAACATTAAAGAAAAAAGTTCAATACCGGTCATAAAACATCTTGATGGAATCTGTCATGTATATGTTGATAAAGATGCGGATATTTCTATTGCAAAAGAAGTTATTTTTAATTCTAAAATGCGTCGCCCCGGAATTTGCGGTGCGGCTGAAACTTTACTTATTGACAAAGCTATATCAAAAAATTCTATGGCATTATTAACTAATCTTGTAGAGGCAGAATGTGAGATAAGAGGAGATTCTTTTATACAATCTTTGGACAGCAAATTTAATAAAGCATCAGAGGAAGATTGGGGAACTGAATATTTAGATAAGGTTATTTCAGTAAAAATTGTTGATGGTGTAAGTGGAGCAATTGATCATATAAATAATTATTCCTCAGATCACACCGAATCTATTATTACCGAAAATTCCAAAACATTTGAGAAGTTTTATAAAAATATTAATAGTGCTATCATTTTACAAAATGCTTCAACGCAATTTGCTGATGGGGGAGAATTTGGATTTGGTGCGGAGATAGGAATTTCAACTGATAAATTGCATGTCCGCGGACCTGTTGGTTCAGAACATTTAACAAGTTTTAAGTATGTTGTTAAAGGCAATGGTCAAGTGAGGCCTTAGTTGAAACGTATTGGTTTACTTGGGGGGTCTTTTGATCCACCCCATAAAGGTCACATATACATTTCTATAGAAGCAAAAAAATTACTTCAAATTAATGAAATTTGGTGGCTAGTAACTCCACAAAATCCACTGAAAATTTCTGAACCGGCAACATATCAAGAAAGAATAAAAAATTGCAAAGAAATATCAAAAGACAAGCCAATTTTAATAAAAGAAATAGAAAATAAAATTAATTCCAAATATACTTATCAAACATTGGCCTATTTGCTAAATCATTATACTAATATTAAATTCTTTTGGATAATGGGTGCGGATAATTTAATTAGTTTCCACAAATGGCAAAAATGGCGGCAAATTCTTAAAGAAGTTTCTATTGTAGTTTTTAAAAGGCATGGGTATAATAATCAGGCCTTGAAAAGTATAGCCTGCAGAACATTTGCTAACTATCGAATAAATTCTCATCAAATCAATAAAAATAATTTTATTAAACTTCCCTCTTGGGCATGGGTTGACAATAGAGAAATAAAAATTTCATCAACAGAAATTAGACAACAACGATTATTGTTAAGAGGCAAAAATTAATAATAAAAATAAATTGGTTGATGTTGTCAACAACATTCTAGATGATTTAAAGGCTGAAAAAATCAATACAGTTGATATTCATCATAAGACCTCTATTGCTGATTATTTTATAATTGCTACATGCAGATCAACCAGGCATACAAACGCCATTGCTGAGGAACTTATTAAAAAACTAAAACAGATTGGTATTGCATGTTCCAATCCTGAAGGCCGCCCAAAATGCGATTGGGTTATAGTTGATGCAGGATCGGTTGTTATTCATTTATTTAGATCTGAAATTAGAAAATTATACAATCTTGAAAAATTATGGAATATGAGCTTTGATTCAGTAGAAAATAGATTAGCTTAGATATATAGATATTAAAAAAAACATTAATGAAAAAAATTTTCTTAAATTTCCTCATATTAATAACTTGTGCGTTTACTCTCACCAGCCATGCTGCTTCTAAAAATAAGGAAACATATGAATATCTTGATTTATTTGGCCAAGTATTTGATCGTGTTCGGACAGGATACGTAGAAGAAGTCAGCGATGAAGAACTGATTGAAAAAGCAATTGACGGAATGCTAACAGGCCTTGATCCGCATTCGGGTTATATGAATGAAGAAGTTTGGCAAGAAATGCAAACAGATACCAAAGGAAAGTTTGGTGGTTTAGGTATTGAAATAACAATGGAAGATGGTTTTGTAAAAGTTATTTCTCCTATTGAAGATACGCCCGCATATGAAGCGGGCGTGAAAGCCGGTGACTATATTATTCAGATAGATGAAATTCCTGTATTTGGTTTATCACTTAATGAGGCGGTAGACTTAATGAGAGGCAAAAAAGGCTCCCCAATCACTATCACCGTTTCACGAGAAGGTGTTGATCCATTTGAAATCAAAATCATTCGTGATATTATAAAAATCCAATCAGTTAAGAGTGATATTTTTAACGATGTCGGGTATTTGCGCATTACGTCTTTTACAGAACAAACTGAATCAGGATTAATTAAATCTATCAAAAAAATTAAGGAAGATCTCGGCAACAAAGAAATTGGATACATTCTCGACCTTAGATCAAATCCTGGGGGATTGCTCAAACAAGCTGTTAAGGTTACTGATATTTTTCTGGAAAGAGGAGAAATTGTTTCAACGCGCGGTCGAAAAAAAATTGACATGCAAAGATACCAGGCTAAATCTGGCGATCTCATTGATGCAAAACCGCTTATTGTAATTATTAATGGTGGTTCAGCTTCTGCTTCAGAAATTGTTGCTGGCGCCCTGCAAGATCATAAAAGAGCAATTATAATTGGGACTAAATCATTTGGGAAAGGTTCTGTTCAAACAATTATTCCTTTTAAAAAATCAAATGACAAGATGGCTGGTATTCGTTTAACAACAGCAAGATACTACACCCCTTCGGGCGAATCCATTCAAGGAAAGGGCATTGATCCTGATATTATTGTGGAACAGGGCAGTTTTGAATCGACTGAATATAAAAGGTATTCAGAATCCGATTTAAAAGGATCCTTGGATAATGAAAAGGATGAAAGTAATGAAAATACGGAGGAAATTTCTCCTCAAGAAGAGCGTCTTGCGATGGATTTTCAATTAGCGCATGCCGTTGATCTGATAAAAGGTCTTAACATTTATCAAGAATTTTTTTCCCAGTAATTTATGACTGATAAGTACAGGAAATGCGTGGGAATGATGATTCTTAACGCCAACAAAGAAATTTTAGTTGGACGACGACTAGATCATCCAAGTGGTTACTGGCAAATGCCGCAGGGGGGGATTGATGATGATGAAAATCCCAAAGAGGCTGTGTGGCGGGAAATGTTGGAGGAAATAGGCACGAATAAAGCTGAACTCATAAAGATTTCAAATCAATGGATTAATTATGACATACCGCCTGAAACACTGAAAACTCTGCCGTGGGGTCATCAATATATTGGCCAAACACAAAAATGGTTTGCGTTTGATTTTTTAGGTAAGGATAGTGATATAAATGTGGGAACGGACAGTCCTGAATTTAGTGAATGGAAATGGTCAAGAATGAACTCAATTGTTGACAGTATTGTTCCGTTTAAAAGAGATGTTTATTCAAAAATATTAGAAGAATTTAAATATCTGTTAAAATAAAATTGATCCGCCTAAGATTATTGCTGTGATAATCATTATAAAAAAAAGGAAACGCAAGGTTAAATCTTTCATTTTCAATTAGCGTACAGGGACGGGGAGGTGATTGTATTAATGATATTAATTATGAAAAAAAAATTCCGTCCCTGTAACACATTATAAATTCGTAAAGAGCAAATCAGGCACGTTCGTGATGGAATTAAGGTAATATTAAGAAGGATGTTTATATTTTTTCGTAATGCGTTGATTCCAAAGCCTCAATCTTTAATTTTGCAATAAGATATTGTTGCTTTAATTCATTGCTCGTTTCATTTTCTAATTCTTGAACTTGTTTTTCTATCTTGTTTTTATCCAAGGAGCTCATTTCAAAAACTTCCTCCGCTAAAACGATGCATTTTTCTGGATTAATCTCAACAAATCCGCCGGATACAAAAAATGATTGAAGAAGATGTTTGTCCTCCCCGTACACCATCACGCGTCCTGGTCGAAGCGAGGATAAAAGCTTGCTGTGGCCGGGTAACACGCCGATATCGCCCTCTTTTCCTGGAACAATGATCATACCAACCTTATCATTAAAGACAAGTTGTTCGGGAGAGACTAGATCAAAAGAAATTGTGCTTTCCATCTATGCGGCTTCTGCCTCCAGCTTCTTAGCTTTTTCAACCGCTTCCTCTATGCCGCCGACCATATAGAAGGCGGATTCAGGCATATGATCGTATTCCCCCTTAACCAATCCATCAAAACTTTTTATGGTATCTTCAAGCTCAACGTATTTTCCTGAAGAACCGGTAAAAACTTCGGCTACAAAAAATGGCTGGGATAAGAATTTTTCTATCTTTCTAGCACGAGAAACTGTTAATTTATCATCTTCGGATAATTCATCCATTCCAAGAATGGCAATGATATCTTGAAGACTTTTATAAGTTTGAAGAACTCTTTGCACTTCACGGGCAACGCGATAATGATTATCACCCACAACTTGCGGATCTAAAATTCGAGAATTGGAGTCAAGCGGATCTACGGCGGGATAAATTCCTTTTTCTGAAATAGCCCTGTTCAACACAGTGGTTGCATCTAAGTGAGAAAAAGAAGTTGCTGGCGCTGGATCCGTCAAGTCATCGGCAGGAACATAAATTGCCTGCACTGATGTAATGGATCCCTTATTTGTCGTAGTAATGCGTTCTTGCAACGCCCCCATATCGGTTGCCAGTGTTGGTTGATATCCAACTGCTGATGGAATGCGCCCTAACAATGCAGACACTTCTGATCCGGCTTGCGTGAATCGAAAAATATTATCAATAAAAAACAAAACATCTTGTCCTTCTTCATCGCGAAAATATTCAGCTTGCGTTAATCCCGACAATCCAACTCTTGCTCTGGCGCCTGGAGGTTCGTTCATTTGACCATAGACAAGAGCGACTTTAGATTTATTTCCCTTTAAGTCAATAATGCCCGATTCAATCATTTCATGGTATAAGTCATTTCCTTCACGGGTTCTCTCTCCCACTCCGGCAAACACGGAATACCCGCCGTGGGCTTTGGCAATATTATTAATCAGTTCCATAATCAAAACTGTCTTACCAACGCCCGCCCCGCCAAAAAGACCAATTTTTCCTCCACGAGCATATGGGGCCAGCAAATCAACAACTTTGATGCCAGTCACTAACACTTCAGTCTCGGTTGATTGATCAACAAATTTTGGCGCTGGACGATGAATGGGATATCTTTTTGAAGTTTCAATTTTGCCTCTTTCATCAACAGGCTCACCCACAACATTCATAATACGACCAAGAGTTTCAGGTCCGACAGGCATAGAAATGGGGGATCCTGTATCTGTTGCTGTTTGACCTCGAACTAAACCATCGGTTGTGTCCATAGCAATAGTTCTCACAGTATTTTCACCAAGATGTTGTGCAACTTCAAGTATTAACCTGTTTCCTTTATTGTCAACTTCCAATGCATTTAGAATTGATGGTAATTCACCATCAAATTCAATATCAACGACCGCTCCTAATACTTGTGATATTTTTCCAGATAAATTGTTAGTCATATTTCCCCCTCTTAAACTGATTCAGCTCCTGAAATTATTTCAATTAATTCTTTTGTGATAAATGCTTGGCGAGTTCGATTGTATCTTAGTGTCAGGCCATCAATCATTTCTCCTGCATTTCTTGTTGCATTATCCATAGCCACCATTCTGGCCCCTTGCTCTCCAGCATTACTTTCTAATAATATCTTAAAAATTTGAATAGAAATATTCTTTGGCAGCAAATCTTGCAGTATGGATGCTTCGTCTGGCTCATAGGTGTAAATTGAATTATCTTTTCTCTCTTCTTTGACATCCTCATCATCTTCTGTTCTTTTATTCGCAACATCCAAGGGAATAAGTTGTTGTTGGGTCACTTCTTGTACAATTGCTGATTTAAATTTATTGAAAATAAGAACACACACATCAAACTGATCATCAAAATAGAGGCTTTGAATATTATTTGATATTTGCATTGCAGTATCGTAACCCGCGCCTGTTGACCCAAGATCAATGAAGCTTTCAATAATTTTATCCTTCATTATTCTATTAAAAAAATCTCTACTTTTTTTTCCGATAGTAAGAAGAGATGTGTTTTTACCTTCGTTTTCTAATGATCTTATATATTTCGTTGTTTCACGATTAATGTTGCTATTAAAACCTCCGCACAATCCCCTGTCGGCTGTCACCGGAATAACCAGATAACGTTCTTGTTTTCCAGTTCCTGTTAATAGTCTGATCACGCCTTCCCCAGCAATCCGTGATGATGCGAGAGATAATAACATTTCTTCTAAACGTGATGAGTAAGGTCTTGCAGATTCAGCCTTTTCTTGAGAACGGCGTAATTTACTTGCCGCCACCATTTTCATCGCTGAAGTAATTTTTTTTGTAGAACTAACAGAGGTAATTTTTGTTTTAAGATCTTTTAAGCTTGGCATATTATTTTTTTGAAAACCTAACTATAAAATCATCATAAAAAGATTTTAATTTTTTTGCATTATCTTCAGATAAATCTTTATCTTTGTTAATTGATTCCAAAAGATCGGAGTGTTTTGATTTGATTTCAGCTATTGCTTCACTTTCAAAACTCCCGACTTCAGTAATTTCAATGCCATCAAGATAACCATTTACACCACTATAAATTGATACAACTTGTTCTGGCACAGTCAGCGGCGAATATTGTCCTTGCTTTAAAAGTTCTGTCAACCTTGCCCCCCTATCAAGTAACTGTCTGGTAGAAGCATCTAGATCAGATGCAAACTGAGCAAATGCAGCCATTTCTCGGTATTGGGCAAGTTCCAATTTGACTGACCCAGCAATCTTTTTCATTGCCTTCGTTTGCGCAGCTGATCCAACACGGCTGACTGATAATCCAACATTAATAGCTGGTCGTATGCCGGCAAAAAATAAACTGGTTTCCAAGAAAATTTGTCCATCAGTAATAGAAATAACATTTGTTGGGATATATGCTGATAAATCTCCTGCTTGAGTTTCAATAATAGGAAGTGCGGTTAAGCTTCCTCCTCCATGTTCATCACTCATTTTAGCAGCTCTTTCAAGTAAACGACTATGAATATAAAACACATCGCCTGGATATGCTTCACGTCCGGGAGGACGTCTTAGCAAAAGGGACATTTGACGATATGCAACAGCCTGTTTAGATAAATCATCATAAATAATAAGTGCGTGCATCCCATTATCTCTAAAATATTCACCCATGGTGCAGCCTGTGTAGGCAGATAAAAATTGTAATGGCGCTGGCTCTGAAGCAGTTGCGCATACGACTATCGTATATTCAAGCGCGCCGTTGTCTTCAAACGTTTTTACTATTTGCGCGACAGTTGATCTTTTTTGACCAATGGCAACATAAATGCAATAAAGTTTTTCTTTTTCATTTTGTGTCTGATTAACATCTTTTTGGTTAAGAATTGTATCAACTGCAACTGCTGTTTTTCCTGTTTGACGATCACCTATAATTAATTCACGTTGTCCTCGACCAATGGGAACAAGCGCATCAAGTGCTTTGATGCCTGTCTGCATTGGCTCTTTAACACCTTGACGAGGTATAATGCCAGGTGCTTTTATTTCAATTCTTCTTTTCTCACTTGAATTAACGGAACCTTTTCCATCAATTGGATTGCCTAACCCGTCAACAACTCTGCCCAACAACTCTTTTCCTACAGGCACATCAACGATTTCTCCTGTACGTTTAACTGTATCACCTTCTTTAATTCCTGTATCGTCACCAAATATACTGACGCCTACATTGTCCATTTCAAGGTTAAGGGCCATACCTTTAATGCCGCCTGGAAATTCCACCATCTCTCCTGCTTGAACTTGATCTAACCCATAAACACGCGCGATGCCATCTCCGACACTTAGAACGGTTCCGACTTCAGCAACATCTGCTTTTGTTTCAAAATTTGATATTTGATCCTTAATGACAGAAGATATTTCCGCTGCTTTAATTTCCATTATGCCTCCCTCATTGCAATCTTAAGTTTATTAATTTTTGTCGCCAGTGATGAATCTATCATTTTAGATCCTACTTTAACTATAAGTCCTCCAATGATTTTTCTATCTACATTAAAATTCAAAGATAGTTTTTCCCCAAGTGTTTGTTTAAGTTGGTCTCTAATCTCATTTTTTTGGTTATGCGACAATTCATCTGCTGATGTTACATCTGCCAAAACATCACCTCTCTTCAGAGAATTAATGTTCATAAATTGGGAAATAATTGAAGATAGTTTTGCAAATCGTTTGTTTCTTGAAATAACTTTTAAAAAAATATTGGTAATATTATCAGCTTTTCTTTTAGATAGAATTTTTTCAAAAATATTTAACTTATCACTGGAAGTAATCAGCGGACTTTTAGCTAGAAGCTTTAAATCCTTATTCTCTTGAATGCATTTTTGAAGAAACACTAAATCTTCTAAAACGAGATACACAATTTTTTTCTCAGCCGCTAGATCATATAAAGCTGAAGCGTATCTGTCGGATATTAGGTCGCCAGAAGATAGTAGAGATGTCACTTAAATTTACTCCAAAGTAGGATTTGAAATAGGCTATTAACACATCATAAAATCAAGGTAAACTCTGAGTTTATATAGTGGGTGAAGTTAATTTACTCATTTAATTTCAGCTGTGGGTAAATTAAATAAAGGTGTAGGGATCCACATCAATTATAAGGCGCAAGTTAGGAGGAGCCGGGCAATTTTTTAATAGATTTCTAGTAAAATTGTTAAGTTTGCTTCTGCTCTTAGCTTTTAATAAAAGTCTGAACCGATATTGTCCTCGAAGTAAAAACAAGGGCGCTTCAACTGGTCCTAAAATACTCATTTTGTCATCTGAGATATGGCCTTTTGCCAAATTGATCGCATACGACTCGGCTCTTGCTTTTGAAGAACCTGAGATAATAATTGCTGTTAAAAAACTGAAAGGTGGCATATTAAACTGCTCTCTTTCCAACAAAGATTGTTCAACAAATTTTTTTCTATCCCTGTTTTTAATTGATTGTATGACGGGTTGATTTGGAAAATAAGTCTGAATGAGAACTTTTCCAGTTTGTTTTGATCGTCCAGCCCTACCGCTAACTTGTTGCAAAAGATTGTATGTTCTTTCTATGGCTTTAATGTCTCCCCCCATAAGACCAGCATCTGCGTCAATGATTCCTACCAAAGATAAGTTGGGGAAATGATATCCCTTAGCCATAATTTGTGTAGCTACTAATATGTTAATATTATTAGAGCTGAAATCATCTACAATTTTTTTTATTTTTTTTGGCGTGTTGGCATTATCACTAGACATTATGCCGATATTATATTTTGGAAAAAAATCTTTTATTTCTTCCGCCAACCTTTCAACGCCTGGCCCTATTAATTTAAGAGAATTTTCCTTTCTACATTTGGGACAAACTGGATCAACAGGGTAGATTGTTCCGCAATGATGACAAAGCAGTCTTTTTTTATTTCTATGCATTACCAGCCAAGATGAGCAATGATCACATTGATATCTGTAACCGCATTCTGCACATAAGCTTAGTGGTGAATATCCTCGCCTGTTTAAAAATAAAAGAACTTGCTCGCCTTTTTCAACACAAATATTGATCTGTTTAAAAATTTTTAAAGAAATCCATTTGTTTTTTGCCAGTTTTTCATTTTGTAAATTTATAAGTTCTATTTCAGGAGGGTCCAAGCCTGAAAATTGACTCGGCAAATAAACATGTTTAAATTTATTTCTTTGAATGTTGTTTTGTGTCTCAAGTGAAGGGGTAGCTGAGGATAGGATAACAAGAAATTTTTCAATTTGTGATCTAACAATGGCTAAATCTCTTGCCTGATAACGAATGTTATCTTCTTGTTTAAAGGATAGGTCATGCTCTTCATCCACAACGATAAGACCCAAATGTTTAAAGGGCAAAAACAAACTTGAACGTGCTCCAACAACAATGATTGGTTGGCCTTGATAACAACGATGCCATGTATTTTTTCTTTTTTTCTCAGCAACTTTCGAGTGCCAAATATCTGGTGCAAAACCAAAACGCTCTTTGAATCTTGACTCTAGCTGGGGAGTTAAAGAAATTTCAGGAAGCATGATTAAAGCTTGTTTTTTTTCTTTAAGAACTTTTTCGATTGCTTCAAAATATACTTCCGTCTTTCCTGATCCTGTTACACCTTCAAGGACAATGGGAGATATTTTTTTAAACAGTGATTTTTCTATAACGTTAAGAGCGTTCTGCTGTTTTGCATTAAGTGTAACAGGCCTGGGATCAAATATTGATTCTTCTTGACCCTTTGTTTGAAAACTAACTATGTTTTTATTAACAAGAAAAAGTTTTAGAACCAATCCTTTGGAAGCAAGCGTATAATAAGCAATCCAATCTATGAATTTAATAATTTTTTTATTTAAAAATACGCCTTCATAAACATGATCAATTTCTTTTATCGTGTATGAATTATTTTTCTTGATCTTATTACCACATAACCCGTAAATAATTCCTATCTGATCTTTTTTTTTACCAAAAGAAACACTTACAACGCTTCCGATTTTGACATTCTGATCATTTCTAATTTTATATGTAAAGGTGTGATCAAAAGGTCTGGTGACTAATACATCGCAATACATTTTTAGTTATTTGTAAATCAAAATAAATATATAATCTTAACTTTTTAAATATTACTTTTATGTTATACAGAAATCTATGAAGTTTTTTGTGGATACTGCTGACATTAAACAAATCGAAGATCTCATTCCTACTGGATTTGTGGATGGAGTAACAACAAATCCGTCATTAATTGCAAAACAGGGTAAAGATTTATCTGATACGATCAAATCAATTTGTTCGATTGTAAGTGGCCCGGTTAGCGCCGAAGTAGCAGCAACTGACCATCCAACAATGATGGAGGAAGGTAAATATCTTGCTTCACTAGCTAAAAACGTTGCTGTTAAAGTTCCCTTAACTGTTGAAGGTTTAAAAACTTGTAAAAAACTTCGTGAACAACAAATTATGGTTAATGTGACATTATGTTTTTCAGCCGCTCAAGCTCTCTTAGCCGCTAAAGCCGGGGCTTCCTTTATTTCCCCTTTTGTCGGTCGTTTGGATGACATTGGCGAGAAAGGCATAAGCTTGATTGAAGATATCGTCATCATATATGAAAATTACGGTTTCGAAACCGAAGTTCTTGCGGCCTCAATACGAACAACACAACATGTCATTGATGCCGCGCTCATAGGCGCTCACGTTGCGACAGTGCCGCCGAAAGTCATATATGAACTCTATAACCATGAATTGACTGACAAGGGATTAAAAGCCTTTCTTGATGACTGGGCAAAAACCGGCCAATCCATTCTCTCCAAATAAAGATGTCAAAAAAAAATGACAAAGACTCTGCTGAAGAGCTTGTCATTCAATATTTAAAAAAAAACAAAAATCTTTTTCTAGATTATCCTGAATTATTAGATGTGTTGAATTTTCCAAGTCAAATCAAGGGATCTGGCAAAATTATTGATTTAAACGCTTACCGGTCAAAAAAAATAAAAAATGATTACGACCAAATCAAAAAACAAATGTCTAAAATCTTAAAGGCTGGCAGCAGTCATATAGCGTCTCAAAAAAGAATATTAAAAACTTCTTTAAAGGTCTTAAATACAAAATCCCTGACAAAGTTAATTGATGTCATAGTTAGTGATCTTGGTCCTCTGCTTGCATGCGATATCGTAAACTGTTTTTTTACAAACAGTACTTTGAAACATACTGGGCTTAGTCAAATTGACAATAGAATCGCTTCAAGTTATTTTCGAGATAAACCTCAGACTAATTTGAATCAAAGTCCCAAAGGAATACCTTTATTCTTCCCGAATAAATCAAAACTTATCAAATCATACCTTTTGCTTAAGATAGTCTATGGTTCGGACAGATTCATAGTGGCAATGGGATCTAAGGATATAAATAAATTTACTAAAGATCAGAAAGTTGATTTAGTTGAATATCTGATTCAAGTTATTCAAATAAAACTCGTAGATTTAAATTAAACAGTCAAACTTAGATATGAATTGCTCTTCCATCAGCATTTAGAGCAGATTCTTTTACAGCTTCACTTGTTGTCGGATGTGCATGACAAATTCTAGCAATGTCTTCTGCACTTCCACCAAATTCCATTGCGGTGACTATTTCAGCAATTAATTGTCCTGCATCATGACCAATTATATGAGCGCCTAAAATCGAATCTGTTTTTTTATCAACCAATATTTTAACAAACCCTTCCGTAGCAGATGTGGTAAGGGCACGACCATTCGCCATAAAAGGAAACTTTCCCACTTTATATTCTGTTTTGGATTCTTTAAGCTGTTCTTCTGTTTTGCCGACAGAGGCCACTTCAGGATTGGTATATACAATCGCAGGCATGGTATCATAATTCATATGTGTTTTCTGTCCATTAATGATCTCTACGCATGCTATTCCTTCCTCCTCCGCCTTATGCGCTAACATAGGTCCTGGCACAACATCGCCAATTGCGTAAATGCCGTCAACATTTGTTTTAAATCGATGATCAACTTCAATGGCTTTTTGTTCATTTAGTTTAATGCCAATTTTTTCAAGATTTAATCCTTGTGTGTTGGGCTTTCTTCCAACTGACATTAAAACAATATTATATTTTTCTTTTATTTGTTTTTTGTCTTTTGTTAATTCCATTGTTACTTCAACATCGCTTGTTCCAGGCTTGGTTGTTATAACCTTGTGAGACAATTTAAATTCTAATCCTTGTTTTTGTAATGATTTCATAAATTGTGCTGCGATTTCAGCGTCCATAGTTGGCACAATTTGATCTAGTGCTTCTACAACAGTCACTTTTGTTCCAAGTCTTGACCATACCGATCCCATCTCCAAACCGATATATCCTCCTCCTATTACCAACATTGTTTTGGGCACCGAAGATAAGGATAGGGCGCCTGTTGATGTTACAGTACTTTTTTCATCAATAGGTATGCTTGGTATGGCAATCGAAGAGGAGCCGGTAGCAATAATAAAATTTTTTGCCGACAGTTTTGATTCTTTAGAAGATTTAACTTTGATATTTTGTTCATCAACAAAAGAAGCGGTTCCATTTATGTGCGTAATTTTGTTTTTTTTGAATAAAAACCCAATGCCGGCGGTTAATTGTTTTACTATTTTTTCCTTTCGTTGCATTAATTTTGCAAGATCCAATTCAACTTTTCCAATTTTAATGCCATGGTCCTCCGTCTGATGCAAAAGTTCAGCATACTTCTCAGAGGAATATAACAACGCCTTGGAGGGGATGCATCCAACATTCAAGCACGTGCCTCCCAAAGTTGCCTCTTTTTCAACACACGCCACCTTCATGCCAAGTTGAGCGGCACGAATTGCGGCAACATAGCCTCCTGGACCAGCGCCAATGATGATTAAATCATAATCGGCCATTAAATACCAAGTATTGTTTTAGAGGGATTTTCTAAAAATTCTTTTATTTTAATTAAAAAACCAACACTCTCTTTACCGTCAACAATGCGGTGATCATAACTGAAGGCTAAATACATCATGGGACGAATAACAATTTCGTCCCCCAGCACAATCGCTCTTTTTACAATGTTGTGCATCCCCAAGATCCCGGATTGAGGGGGGTTAATTATAGGGGTGCTCAATAACGATCCGTATACGCCGCCATTGGAAATGGTAAATGTTCCGCCTGACAAATCATCAATTGTCAGAGTTCCCTTTTTGGCTTTAGAGCTTAATTCAACAATCTGTCTTTCTATTTCGTCAAACGTCATTTGATCAGCGTTCTTCAAAACAGGAACAACAAGACCTTTTTCGGTTCCCACGGCAATGCCGATATCAAAATGATTTTTATAAACAATGGTGTCATCACGAATTTCTGCATTTACCGCTGAATATTCTTGAAGAGCCATAACGCTTGCTTTTATAAAAAAAGACATGAATCCCAATTTAACTCCATAGCGCTTCATAAAATCTTCTTTTTTTGATTCTCTAACTTCAATGATCTCTGACATATCAACTTCATTAAATGTTGTCAGAATAGCAGCGGTGTTCTGCGCTTCTTTCAATCTGGTTGCAATGGTGCGTCTAATTTTAGACATTGGAACAATTTCTTCTTGTTCTTCTTTTGACTCTTTATTATTATCGGATTGATTTTGCATATGCTCCATAACATCAGCTTTTGTCAACCTTCCATCATCGCGTGATGGTGTAATCTGATCTGCAACTAAATTATTTTCTTCAAGTATTTTTTTTACAGAAGGAGAAAGTGTTAAGTTGCTTTCTAAATTATTTTTTGACTTTTCTTTCTTTTTCTCCTTCGGATCTTCTGCAATAATTTCTGGCTCAGATGCCTTTGTTTTACCAGAGGGTTTCGCCCTGTTAGAATCATCTATGAGACCAAGCACACCGCCAATACTTATATCCTTACCCTCTTGTGCCTTTATTTCTGATAAAACACCAGCGCTCGGAGCTGAAACTTCTACGGTTATTTTATCAGTTTCGATTTCAACTAAAGGTTCATCTTCCTCAAAAGATTCACCAACCTTTTTTAGCCATTTTGATACAGTGGCCTCCGTGATGGATTCCCCCAATGTTGGAACTTTTAATTCAACAGACATTTTGATTAAATCTTATTTATCACTTTAAGAGGGTTATTCAATTGGGAGTTTATATTTAACTAGTGAAACGCCTTCCCACATATCTTCAATTTCTTTTTTATTCGCCTCCACGGCCAATCGCAAAATATTTTTTTGATTGGCTAAATGGCGCTCATAAACACCAGTTGCGGGAGAAGCTGCCGCTCTTCTTCCCACATAAAGTAATTTTTTCTGTTTCATGTTTATGTCCTTCATCACGCTTTCTATGCGTCTTTTGACAAAACCATAAGCTCCCATATTTTTTGGCTCTTCCTGGCACCAAAAAATTTCACAGTCGACAAATCGTTTTAATTCCTTAGAAAAAACATCGTATGGAAAAGGGTATATCTGCTCCAGTCGAAGAATAAAAACATTTTGTTTCTGCAGTTGCTGAATATGCTCCTGAAGTTCAAAATACAGTTTTCCTGAACAAAGAAGAATTCGGCTTATCTTTTCCTCCTCTTTTTTTGTTATTTCATCTCTGAGTATGCGATGAAAAGATGAGTCATTAAGAAAATCCTCAATAGGTGAAACATTATTTTTATGACGCAATGTTGATTTTGGAGTTAAAAGAATGAGAGGTTTGCGAAAATCACGATGCAGTTGTCTTCGGAGAATATGAAAATAATTTGCGGGACTTGTGCAATTGGCAACTTGCATATTGTCTTCAGCACACATCTGTAAAAATCTCTCTATTCGAGAACTTGTATGCTCCGGGCCTTGACCTTCATTACCATGGGGAAGAAACATTGTAAGACCTGACATGCGAAGCCATTTTCTCTCTCCAGTAGTAATAAACTGATCTATGATTGTTTGTGCATTATTGGCAAAATCACCGAATTGTGATTCCCAAATGACAAGAGTGTTTGGGTCTACTTGCGAATACCCATATTCAAAACCTAAAACACCAAATTCAGATAAAAAACTGTCTACAATTTCAAAACGGCCTTGTTGTTTATTAAAATGACGCAAGGGAACAAACCGTTTCTCGTTAATCTGATCATATAAAACAGCGTGTCGCTGACTAAAGGTTCCCCGACCCGAGTCTTGACCTGAAAGCCTCACATTGTATCCTTCATCTAATAATGTTGCAAATGCCAATGACTCAGCTGTCGACCAATCAATGGCTTGACCATCTTTGATAGAATTACACCTGTCATTTAAGATTTTTTTAACTCTTTTATGCGCATTAAAATCTTCAGGAATTTTATGAATAAGATCAGCTATGTTTAGCAATTTATCCTTTTGAACAGATGTTTTTCCCTTCCTAATATCAAAAGATGCGATTGATAAACCTTCCCAATTTTCATCAAGCCAGTCAGCTTTGTTTGGTTTGTAGGATTTAGCAGATTCAAATTCATTGTTCAAAAATTGTTTAAAATCTTTTTGCATTTTACTTGCTTCATCAGCGCTTAAAATTTTATCTTTAATTAATTTTTTTTCATAAATTTTTAATGTTGTTGGATGTTGTTTTATTGCTTTATACATGAGAGGTTGTGTAAACATTGGTTCATCAGCTTCATTATGACCAGAACGACGATAACAAAACATGTCTACGACAACATCGACTTTAAATATATTTCGAAACTCTGCGGCCAGCCGGCAAACATGGACAACGGCTTCTGGATTATCTCCGTTTACATGAAAAATTGGAGCCTGAACCATTTTTGCGATTTCTGTGCAATAAGGTGCTGATCGTCCGAATTGAGGTGTTGTTGTGAATCCGATTTGATTATTAATAACAAAATGAATAGTTCCTCCGGTACGAAATCCTACGAGTTGGGACATAGCAAATGTTTCTGCAACAACTCCTTGTCCTGCCAATGCTGCGTCTCCATGAATTAAAAGACCTACAACTTTTTCATTTTTTTTATCCTTAAGTTGTGTTTGTTTTGCCCTAACTCTTCCTATCACTACAGGATTCACTGCTTCTAGATGTGATGGATTAGGGGTTAGGGATAAATGAATTTTTTTGCCTTCAAACTCTCTATCGCTTGATACACCTAAATGATATTTCACATCTCCCGATCCAAGCACCTCGTTGGGATCATTTTGATTTCCGTGGAATTTTGATAAAATTCCCTTGTAGGGCATGCCTAAAACTGTAGAGAGAAGTGTTAATCTGCCCCTGTGAGCGGTACCAATACAAATATCTTCTATGTCCGCAAGGCAAGACTGTTTTACTATTTGCTCAATTCCGGGAAGCATGGATTCCCCGCCTTCAATTCCATAACGTTTAGTTCCAAGAAACTTTTTGTTTAAATACTGTTCAAACAATTCAGATTCTAATAAGCGTTTGAAGATGGCTTTTTTTCCTTCTTTGGTAAAAATCGTTTTGTTGCGTACTTCTTCGATCCTCTCTTGCACCCACGTCTTTTGTTCAGGCGATTCCATGTGTAAAAACTCCACACCTATTGAAGATGAGTATGTTTCCTTAAGAATTTTAATAATTTCTTTTAAGGTTGCTCTATCTAATCCAAGACTGCCATCTATAAAAATTTCCTTATCCAAATCATTATCAGTTAATCCATATGATTTATAATCCAACTCATAATGATAATCTTTCTTTGCAATATTTAAGGGATCAAGATTGGCAATAAAATGTCCATTGATACGATATGCTCTGATTAAACGAAGTGCCCTTATGGAATCCAGTGTTGATGCTTTAAATGAATCATCATCGATGTTTGAAACAGCCTTGGTAGTTTTATTATATGAAATGTCATCAATTATATTTGATGGTCTTTTTTTCCATTCCGGCCCACCAAAATCTCCAAGAACTGAGATATCATCTTCGTTTAAGGAATTAAAAAAACTTCCCCAACTCTTATCAACTGAATTGGGATCTTGACGATACTTGAAAAATAGCTCGGCAACATAGGGCGCGTTTGCGCTGTTAAGAAAGCTGTCTTTCATTGTAAATTTGTCTATACACCCCTTTAATAACATTCATAGAGTTACATTTCAGCTATCTGAACTTTGCATTGCTTTCAACATAGTTTCACCCAGTTTTGCAGGAGAGGGGGCAATGTGAACTTCAGCTTTTCTTAAGGCGTCTATTTTTGATTGAGCCGTCCCTTTGTTGCCTGATATAATTGCTCCCGCATGCCCCATTCTCTTGCCTTTTGGCGCAGAAAGTCCGGCAATAAATGCAGAAATAGGTTTTTTAATAGATGAAGATTTAACAAATTCAGCAGCCGCTTCTTCAGCCGTCCCGCCAATCTCGCCAATCATTAAAATGCCTTTTGTTTCTTCATCTTTTAAAAATAAATCCAAACAATCAATGAAGTTCATTCCTTGAATTGGATCTCCGCCAATTCCAATGCTTGTTGTTTGGCCTAGTCCAATTTGTGATGTTTGCCATATTGCCTCATATGTTAAGGTTCCTGACCTACTGACAATTCCTATTTTGCCTTTTTGATGAATAAAACCTGGCATAATCCCTATTTTGCATTCTTCAGGAGTAACTATGCCTGGACAATTAGGGCCAATAAAAAAAGTTTTTTGTGCAATAACTCTTTTTTTTATTTCTATCATATCTAACACTGGTATTCCCTCTGTAATGCAGGTGATAATTTTTACATTTGCATCAAGGGCTTCGTGAACTGCTTTAGTTGCAAATTTTGCTGGTACATAAATAACACTTGCGTCAGCGTGGGTTGTTTCAATAGCTTCTTGCACTGTATTAAATACAGGAAGGTTTAAATGAGTATTACCGCCTTTGCCCGGTGTAACGCCTCCGACCATTTTGGTTCCATATTCAATTGCCTGCTGAGAATGAAATGTTCCCTGTCCTCCTGTAAAACCTTGGCATATGACTTTTGTGTTTTTATCTATAATAATGGACATCGCTATTGCGCCAACTCGACCGCTTTTTTTGCAGCTTCTGTTAAATCATCAATTGAAATTACGTCAGAGGATGATTGATTAATAATATCTCTTCCTTGTGCTGCATTGGTTCCTTGAAAGCGCACTACTATTGGCAATGTAAAATTCAATTCTTTAATTGCTTCAACAATACCGCTTGCGATCATATCACAGCGAATTATTCCTCCAAAAATATTTATTAGAACAGATCGTACATTCGTATCTGACTGGATAATCTTAAATCCTTTTATCGCTCTTTCTTTATTTGCTGTGCCACCCAAATCCAAAAAATTAGCTGGCTCTTCTTCAAATTGTTTTATAATGTCCATTGTGGCCATTGCCAAACCAGCGCCATTAACCATACATCCAATAGAGCCGTCCAGTTTTACATAACTCATATCATTTTGAGATGCCTCATATTCAAGTGGATTCTCCTCAGATATATCTTTTAAATTCCCCAATTCGGGATGGCGGAATAATGCATTGTCATCCAATATCACTTTTGCATCCAATAACACAAAATTGCCTTGACTATTTAAAACCAATGGATTGATTTCAATGGTGGAGGCATCTAAGGATTTAAATGCTTTTACAAGTTTTTTTGAAATTGATGAAAGTTCTTCAAATTGTGATGAATTGATTTCCAACTGCTTTTCCAAGTTTTTTGGCAAATTAATTTTTGTTAAATCTGGAAAGTGGGTTGTAAATATTTTTTCAGGGTTTTTTTCCGCAACATCCTCAATATTCATCCCCCCTGCTGCTGAAATCATCAACATTAACTGAGAATTAGTTCGATCGATGAGAAGACTTAAATAAAATTCTTTTTCAATTTTGCATTCTTCTTCAATAAACAATCGATTAACCTTTTTTCCATCAGCACCTGTTTGTTTGGTGACAAGAATATTTCCTAGCATTGAGTTTGCTATAACAGGCACTTGTGCCTTATCTTGAATTACCTGAACACCGCCTTTGTCATTAAAAGGTTTCTGGAAATATCCAGCGCCTCTTCCTCCCGCGTGTATTTGCGACTTAACTATCCACGGAGGGCCTGAAAGATCGCTGAGATCTTTTTCAATTGTTTTCAGATTATTAACATAAGCCTTGCCTTTTAATAAGGGAAGGCCAAATTGTTGTAGGAGTTTCTTTGCTTGATACTCATGTAAATTCATTACTAGACTATTTTTTATTAATCAATTTAGAAGCCAAACTGGTAAGACTGCGAACCGCGGTTACTGACTTGTTAAATTGTTTTTTTTCTAGAGAGGTAAGTTTGAATTCAACTATTTTTTCTACGCCTTTACCGCCAATAATCACTGGAACACCCACGTATAATCCTTTTACACCGTATTCACCATTAAGATAAGCGGCGCAGGGAAGAACGCGTTTTTTATCTTTTAAATATGATTCAGCCATAGCTATTGCTGAAGAGGCGGGCGCGTAAAATGCGGATGAGGTTTTCATTAATCTTCCAATTTCACCGCCGCCGTCACGTGTTCTTTGAATGATGGCGTTTATTCTTTTCTGAGTTGACCATTTTAGTCTGATTAATTCTGGAATAGGGATTCCTGATACAGTGGAATAACGAATAAGGGGTACCATTGTATCACCATGGCCGCCTAAGACAAATGCATTAACATCTTGAATTGAAACGCCAAACTCTTCAGCTAAAAAATATTTCAGTCGAGCGCTATCCAGAACTCCCGCCATACCTACGCACATATTTTTATGCAAACCGGCGGATTTTTGTAAAACGCTAACCATTGCGTCTAAGGGGTTGGTAATACAAATTACAAACGATTTAGAACAATTTCTTTTAATTTCTCGTCCAACTTGTTTAATAATTGATGAATTTTTCCCAACTAAATCATCCCGTGTCATTCCTGGACGACGCGCAAAACCTGCTGTTACTATGACAACGTCAGCATTTTTCATTATCTTGTAATTTGTGGATCCTTGAATTTTCACGTTAAATGTTTCAATCGAAGATGATTGCGCTAAATCCAAGGCTTTTCCTTGCGGAATTCCGTCTGCCACATCTATTAGAGCAACATCGCCTAATTCTTTTAGAGCAATTAAATGTGCAAGGGTCCCGCCAATATTACCCGCTCCAACAAGAGCGATTTTTTTTCTCATAAGTGTTCTATATAAGAATTATTTTTGCCTAACAATAGACTTCTTAATTTCAGCAATCTCTTTTGCTGGATTCAATCCTTTTGGACACGAGTATGTACAATTCATAATTGAATGACACCTGAACAATTTCATTGAGTCATTGATTTCCTTAAGACGCTGTTTTGTTCTTCCATCTCGTGAATCGTTTATCCATCGTGAAGCTTGCAGCAGCACTGCGGGACCAAGATATTTATCGCCATTCCACCAGTAACTTGGACATGAAGTGGTGCAGCAAAAACATAGTACGCATTCCCATTTGCCATCCAGTTTTAACCTATCTTTTGGATATTGATTTTTTTCCGATATTTTTTTTGATTTAGATGCATTTTGATCTTTTTCGTTTCTTTCTATCCAAGGTTTAATGGATTCAAGTTGCTTATATGCTTGATTAAGATCAGGGACCAAGTCTTTAATAATCCTCATATGGGGTAAGGGATAAATTTTAATTTCATTCTTAACATCACTCATTGGTTTAAGGCATGCCAAGGTATTTACGCCATCAATATTCATAGCACATGAACCGCAAACACCTTCTCGACATGATCTCCTGAATGTAAGCGTGGTGTCAATTTCATCTTTAATTTTCATTAGTGCATCCAACACCATAGGACCGCATTTTTTTTGGTCAATCTCAAACGTATCCAGGCGTGGATTATCTTTTTTTTCAGGATCCCAGCGATAAATTTTTAGAATTTTTTTATCCCCTAAAGACGTTTTATTTTTATATGCACGACCTTTAATAACTTTTGAATTTTGTGGTAATGTAAATTTAACCATTAAATCTAATACACTCTTTTCTTTGGTGGAATAGTCTGAACGTGATTGGTAAGCGTATTCATATGAACTGGCCGATCTCCGAAGCGGATATTTCCGTCTTTACTCAACCACACTAGTGAGTGAGTCAGCCATTTTTCATCATCACGCTCAGGAAAATCTTCTCGCGCATGCGCCCCTCTGCTTTCTTTGCGATTTAACGCTGAATGAAGAGTTACTTTAGATTGCGCCATTAGGTTATTTAATTCCAATGCTTCCGTCAAATCTGTGTTAAAAATTAATGATTTGTCTCTAACCTCTAAATCGTTCATTGATGACTCTACTTCATTAAGTTTATTTATTCCTTTAAAGAGAAGTTCTTGCGTTCTAAAAACAGAGCAATTTTGTTGCATAATTTGCTGCATTGATAAACGAAGTTCCCCCGTTGTAAATCTTCCTGGATTATGACGTATATTATCAAAGCGATCCATAATTTCTTCTGTTATGTTTTTTTTCAAGTCAATTTTAGATGAGTTTGGTTTTACTTTTTCTTTTGCTGTCATACTGGCCGCTTTTCCAAAAACAACTAAATCAATTAATGAATTAGTGCCAAGTCTATTAGCTCCGTGAACTGATACACAAGCCCCTTCACCTACCGCCATTAAACCTTCACAAACATTTTCAGGATTTTCTTTCGTAGGGCATAGAACCTCTGTTCGATAATTTGTTGGAATACCTCCCATATTATAATGAACAGTTGGAATAACTGGTATCGGCTCTTTTGTTACATCTACACCAGCAAAAATTTTAGCTGTTTCCGCAATGCCAGGCAATCTTTTTTGAAGAATGTTTTTTTCAATGTGTTCAAGATGCAGCAATGCGTGATCCGCCTTATTGCCACAACCACGTTTTTCATTAACTTCAATTGTAATAGCTCTGCTCACTACATCACGTGAAGCCAAATCTTTTGCATTTGGAGCATATCTTTCCATAAAACGTTCGCCTTTGCTGTTTGTAAGATATCCTCCTTCACCTCTTGCGCCTTCTGTAATTAACATTCCGGCTCCATAAACTCCTGTTGGGTGAAATTGAATAAACTCCATATCTGACAGTGGCAAATCTTGTCGAAGCACCATGGCACTACCATCACCTGTACAAATATGGGCACTTGTTGAAGAAAAATAAGCCCTGCCGTATCCGCCTGTTGCTAAAATAGTTTGATGAGATAAAAAACGATGAATGCTTCCATCTTCAAGACACCATGCAACAACGCCGCAGCATACATCATTTGTATCCATTAACAAATCAAGAACAAAATATTCAATAAAAAATTCAACATTGTTTTTTAGAGATTGCTGATAAAGTGTGTGAAGAAGTGCGTGTCCAGTCCTATCCGCGGCTGCACAAGCTCGCATTGCAGGTGATCCTTCTCCATTTTTTGTTAAATGGCCTCCAAACGGTCTTTGATAAATTTTACCATCATCAGTTCTGCTGAATGGCATTCCATAATCCTCTAATTCAACTACTGCTTCTGGGGCGTTAGAGCATAAATATTCTATTGCATCTTGATCACCCAACCAATCTGATCCTTTAACAGTATCAAACATATGCCAGCGCCAGTTATCTTCTCCCATATTGCCTAGAGCAGCGCCAATTCCTCCTTGAGCAGCCACGGTATGACTTCTTGTTGGAAAAACTTTGGTAATGCAAGCTGCTTTCAAACCTGCCTCGGCGACTCCTAAAGTCGCTCGAAGTCCCGAACCTCCTGCGCCAATAACGATCACATCGTAGTGATGATCAATAATGTTATAAGATTTTTTCATTTGTTTTAATTAATAATCATAACTATTGAAATCAGTGAAATAAAAATGGCTAAATAAAAAATTATATTAATTATTAAAATAAAAATTTTTTTTAATTTTTTTTTAGAAACATAATCTGTAATTATTGTTTCACATCCTAATCTTGCGTGTACTAACATTGAAATCATCATCAATAAAAATAATGAACTGTTCAAATAAGAACTGAAAAAAAGAACTAAATCAGGGTAATTTAACTTACTAAATATTATGCAGTGATAAACAAACCAAAAAGTTAATGGGATTAACACAACAGAGGTGCTGCGTTGTCTTATCCACTTTGAAAGGTAACTATTCATTCTCTAGACTGCTATCCAAACAATAATTGTAGTTAAAAAAGTCAACAATATAACTAAATAACTTGAATTGTGGACAGTCTTTAACTTCATACCAATGCCAAAAGACCAAAAAAGATAGCGGACACCGTTAAACAAATGAAAAAAAACCCCGATTGTCCAAATAAATAAAATAATTTTAAAAATAAAAAAAGACGAGATTGTTTTATATATAAAAAAATAGTTTGGACCTAAGGCAAGAATTGCAATCCACAAAACAATGAAAATTGATCCAATGCTTAAAGCAAAACCTGTAAATCTATGAAATATTGAGAAAACCGCTGTAGGAATTTTTCTATGAATGCTTAGGTGTGGGGATAAGGGGCGATTTTCAGTCATATTGTGCTTTAATAATGCAATAACATAATATTTGGGTAATTTTTATTGAAGGATTGCATATAAAATTCATACCAATAGATTAACTGACTTATTTTACAAAATGTGCATAAACCTGTGGATAGACTGATTATTAGTATTAAATTAGCAAGTCATTATCGGCTATTTTGATTAATTTGTAGTTTATCAGAAATAAACATATTTCAAGTTGATGTTAAAATTTGTTGAATTTTCATTGCTTTAGCAGTAATTTGAGTAAAGTCGGACTGTACAAATCTCGTTTTCTTAGCTTCGGAGGAACGCCAAGAAATATTTAAAATCATTCCCGCCGGATGATTCATATGAGTTTTGTCCGAACTGGAGAAGTGTCTGCCAAGGTGCAAACTAGTTAGGATCAGTCCGGCTTTTTTAATTGCTTAAATATTTTTCATAAAATTTTTTCATTCTTGATCCATATTCATCAGGATATTTCAGCATTGCATCAACATGGTTGGTGTCTTTAACAAGCCAAAAATCTGAACTAATATTGTTATTAGATGCATAATTTTTTATAAAATAAAAATGACGAGGCAAAATTCTCTGGTCCTTATCTCCGTGCGTAAAATAATAATGTTGATGATTTGTTAAAGAATAAGCAGGAGATAGTTTCGTTGGATCAATGCCAGTTAAAATTTTCCCTGCAAAACTAACTGCTGGTCCAAAATCATAGGGCATACCATATCGACTAATTTCATCTTGTAAAATCATTTTAAATTCAGCAAGTGAACTTTCGGCCCAAACAGCTCTAATACTTGGTTCTTTTTCAGCCGCAAAAATAACTGACGTTGCTCCTAAGGAAATACCGTGAAGTCCTATTTGATTTTTGTTAAAGCCAATTTTTTGTAAAAAATCAAATGCACCCAATACATCCTCGTATTCTGATAAACCCAAATTCTCGTAATTACTTACCAATGTGCTTTGCCCATAATTGCGCAGATCAATGGTCAAAGCGTTAATGCCATTTTTAATTAACAAGCTTGATACTAAATTTGACTCTGGTTTACATTTGCCATTCGGGAAAATACCATGAACAACAATTACTATTGGCTTATTTTGAAAATAATAAAATAACCATCCGCTGATCTTAATATCTTTATCTCTTGAAGAAAAACGTACTTCTTTCCAGTCATCTAAATGATATTTTGAAGAATCAAAATTTTTTCTAAGTTGGCTTGAAGCCGATGCGGAATAATCTTGATAATCAACTTGTGTTGACCACGTGTTAGGTAGGGATCCTTCATGAGCTCCGCACGAATGATCAATTCGTAAAATATCATTTGCTAAGTAAAAACCTACGCCGAAATAAAAAAAAATAAAAAAAATTAGTAATACAGTAAAAGAGTATGGTAGTTTATTTGTCACAATAATTTAATATCTTCATTAATATTCTTACTAACTTTCGCTTTGCTTTTCATACTTCAGGGGCAAAAAAGTGGATATTGCTATTATTAATAAACTAATTATGCTTATAGTTAGTATGCCAAAGCCAATATCAATAATTAAACCGAATATTACAGGCGATAATGCGCTTGCAAAAACCATACTAGCATGGAGTAAACCCTTAATACTTCCAAGATTTTCTAGCCCATATAATTCTGCCCATAGCGCTCCGATAAATGGCGCACCAATACCTATGGTGAAACCAAGTAGAGACATATAAATAAATATTGATATGTAGTTATCAAAAAAAATTAGAACTATTATTGTTATAAACAAAGGAAGAAGAGAATAGATAACGGTTTTTTTTGTATCAAATTTATCAATTATAGGGCCTCCTATGATAAGTCCTATAATCGAGAACATACCAAAAGAAACAAATCCTTGTCCTAACATATCTAATGTCCATCCTTTTTGATTAATAATAAATATTTGATGAAATTGCAAACCAGTGCCAACAAAGGGTGTAGCTATGGAAATCGGTAAATAGATATAAAATTTTTTATCTAAAATTATTTCTCTGATTTTCCAATTTTTTTGATCTGGATTATGTTTAATTGTATTTATAAAATTATTGTGTCGTATATTTTGCTTATGCAAAGAAAATATAAGAATAGGAATAAAGACGATTAATATACTAAAACTAGCTATCAACCATACAGCATACCAATCGAAACTATTCATTATATAAACAGCCAATATAGGCAAAATCATAACTCCAAACATTCCTCCGAATGTACCGACAGATATTGCCTTTCCTCTATCTTTATCAAAATATCTTGCTAAAGAAGTTTCGCCTGCATGTCCCATTGCTCCCTGACCAAAAAAACGAAGAGTGAAAATAATTAAAAAAAGAAAAAATATTTGTTTTATTAATAAAAACATACCGAAACAAGCAAGTGCCAATCCGCAAGAAATTATTAATGAATAAATTCTAAGATCAATTCGATCAATTAATTTTACAAACCAAACTAACATAAAAGAACTAGTAAGCGTGCTTAAAGCATAAACTAGACCAAATTCACCATCTGAAAGTTGATAAAAATTTCTTATTTCGGCATTAAAAATTGATATAAAAAAAGTTTGTCCATAGCTTGCAAAAAAAATTATGACAAAACCATATAACAACAATTTAGGATCAAATGAAAAAAAGGCTTTCATATATTTATTTATTATTTAGCAATCTTTTTACCTCTTTTAACAACTTGACCATTTTTTTTACATCAATGCGGCCTGTATTAACATTTCGAGGACTGGGATGATAACTGCCTATAAGAATTTTTTTATCAGGAAGTTTGTACTTTGCTCCATGAGAAAATATAAAATCATTATTTTTTATAGTATAATTTTCTTTGTAAAAATTTAAACAAGCGTCAAAAGCTATTTTGCCTAATGCAACGATTATATCAACTTTAGACAAAAAATTAATTTCACTTTTAAAAAATCTAAAACAAGTCTTTAATTCTAACGGTGTTGGCTTATCGCCCGGCGGAACACATTTCAAAGCCACTGTCAGATAAAGATTGTATAATTTCAAACCATCATTTCGATAATTTGAGGTTGGTTGATTTGTTAATTTTGCTTGATACAAACATTTAAATAAAAAATCAGCAGATTTATCGCCTGTAAATACTCTGCCTGTTCTGTTTCCGCCATGTGCTGCTGGCGCCAGTCCTATCATCAATACTTGTGCCTTAGAATCCCCATAACCAGTAATTGGTTTGCCCCAATATATTTCATCTATGTATTGTTTTCTTTTTTCTTTAGAAATTTTATTTCTAAATTCAACCAATCTCTCACATAAATTGCATTTAATAATTTTATTGTTCAAATCAGTTAGCGCAGCCGACATAAATAATTCGTGTTATATAAGGATTAAGCAAAAAAAGAAGAAAAACCAAATTAATCATTTAAAATATTTTGGAACTTCTTCCCATTAAATAGTAAAAGATAATTCCAACCCATTCATGGCTTGAATGCTGAAAACTTGCCAAATTAGCAAAAAAATTAATTGATAATCTCCATCTAAATTTTTTCGGCAGTTTATAATCTGTTGCATAAGGAATAAATTTCCATCCTAGTTTTTCTCCTATGTTTATAGCTCTTTTAAGATGAAAAGCTGATGTAACTAAAACCCATTTCTCATCTTCATTTGGATCAAACTCTTTTTTTGCAAAAACAATATTTTCATATGTATTTCTTGATTTGTTATCAAAATAAATATTTTGAATGTTTACACCTAGGCTTTTATAAAATTTTTTTGCTACATCAGAATGATTTAAATCTGGATATTCTATAGATCCTGTGCCGCCAGCAAAAAAAACTTCAGCCTTTGGATATTTATAAATAAGCTGGATTGATTCTGTAAGTCTTTCTACCGAGCCATTTAAAGAAATTTGATCATATTCTTCAGTTAAAAAAGGATTTGTTGCGCCAGAAAGAATTAAAATACCATCAACATTTTCTGGGAGATTTACCTTATTATGATAATTTTTTTCCAACAAATATAACAGATAAGAGCCGGTGGGCAAAGCTCCTGTAATAAAAAAAAGAAACAAAGTAAAATAAAGTATAATCTTTGAGAGCTTTAGATATTTAAAAAAATTAAGAATTACACTCAAAATGAAAAAAAATAAAATACAATTAAAGGGGTTGAATAAATACCAGAGAAATTTTGATAAAAAAAAAGTCATTTATTGAATAGTTTATAAAAAATAAAACATATATTCACATGAGTCTAATTAAATTATAGAAGTATTCAATAATTAGGTCTCTTGGTGAAATGGATCATCACGACGGTCTTCGGAACCGTAATTCTGGGTTCGAGTCCCAGGGGGACCGCCAATTTAATAATTTGTATTAAATATTAAATAATGAATTCTAATCAAATAAAACCGTTGTTCATTTGTGGTTGTATGAGAACCGGAACAACAATTCTGCAAAGAATACTTTGTTCATCAAAGGATTTAGGAAATATGAAAGGTGAGTGTGTGTGGATTACTTATCAGTTGAATACATTTCAAACATTAAGTGATCAGTTCCCAAGTAAATTAGGAGATTATTTTAAAAACGAACAAGAATATGAAGATTATACAAAAAAAGTATAGATGAATTTATCTTAAGAGATTCAATTGATAGTGGAACCAATAGACCAGTTTATAAGAATCCTGAATTGACTTTTCATATTTCTATTCTTGCGAAATGGTTTGCAAAATCTGATATTGTAGTTTCTATTAGAGATCCAAGAGATACTATTTGTTCTTTTATTGATATAGGAGAAAAACATAAAAAAAATAATATATCAAGTAAACTTTCAAATATCGGAAGAGATATCAATTCACTATGTAATCATTATTTTCTGTATTATAATAAATTTTTTAAAAATTTTAGATATTTTCAAAAAAGATGTTTAATAATTAAATATGAAGATATCGTAAATAAAAAGAAAGAAGCAATTAATTATCTATCCAAAGGTTTGTCAATTAACTTGGATTTTCCATTTGATGATATTGAAAAAAGCAAAATCAAAAATTCTTTATCATATCAAAAAAATTTAAGAGAATCATTTTCTTCTGCATTTTGGAATGATGAATACTTGAAAGAAATAAATACTAATAAAATTGGCGTTTATGATAAAAAATTATCTAAAGAAGAAATACGTTTAATTGAAAAAAAATTTATAGATTTTAACAAAGTTTTTAAATATTGGAAAATATAGTGATACTTAAATTAATTTAATGATAATTTTTTTTTTAATTAATTATTGGTATTCTCAATTTATTTATTAATTTAGTTCATACCTATATTTTTGTCAGATAGTTATCATCTACGTTTGCACAATCATAAAAAACTCTAATTTTTTTTCAATTACTCTATCGTAATGATCCAAATTGTATTTTCCAAAACAACAAAACTACTATTTTTAGTGCAACTTTTTTTTGACTATTAAAAAATGAAGTATAATAATGATTTATGGATGCCGCATTTGACTTCGGACCCAAGATTTAAGGTTCGAGTCATTACGAGGCCGCCAATATTATAAATTTTCTGAATATTTTTGAACTATTTCTTCTGCTATTTGCACAGCATTAAGCGCCGCTCCTTTGCGAAGATTGTCGGACACCACCCATAAATTTAGCCCATTATCAACAGTGTCATCCTGTCGAATTCTACTAACATATACTTTATCTTCACCTGCAACTTCAACAGGCGTTACATAACCACCATCTTTCCGATTATCAATAACAGATATGTTTTCAAATCCATTTAAAATTTCTTTCGCTTGTTCGTCAGACATCGAGGAATCTAGTTCCAGGTTTATTGATTCAGCGTGACTAATAAAAACAGGGACACGAACGCAGGTTGCAGATACACGAATATTTGGATCAAGTATTTTTTTTGTTTCATCAATCATTTTCTGTTCTTCTTTGGTATTCCCATTTTCCAAGAATGTATCAATATGTGGAATTACATTGAATGCTATTTGTTTAGTAAATTTCTTTTTTTCTATATTTTTATTTGCATAAATATTTTTTGTTTGTTCCCATAATTCGTCCATCGCTTCCTTTCCGGCACCTGATATTGACTGATAAGTTGAAACAACGATGCGGGTTATAACAGCCACATCATGAATAGGTTTTAGCGCTACTACCATTTGAATTGTTGAACAATTAGGATTGGCAATGATATTAGATCTGTTCTCATCATTAAAATAATCCTGCAAAATATCTGCATTAACTTCAGGTACGACAAGTGGAACTTCGTCATTCATACGAAAGTGTGAGGTGTTATCAATAACTATACAACCCTTCTTCGCTGCCTTAGGGGCATACTCGGCTGATACTGAACTGCCTGGAGAAAACAGTCCTATTTGTGCTTTTGAAAAATCAAATTCGGCTAAATCTTCAACAACTATTTTTTGATCCTTAAAATCTATTTTTTTACCCTTGGAACGTGAGGATGCTAAACAAAAAATTTGAGCGATGGGAAAATCACGTTCCTCTAAAATTTGAAGAATTTCCCTTCCAACGTTTCCAGTTGCTCCTACTACTGCTATATTATATTTTTCTGACATTCATTTTCCTGATACAATATTCAACTCTTCTATAACAGCAGCGCCCATTTCTTTTGTCGATACAGCTTTTTCGTTATCTTGTTTTATATCAAGAGTGCGCAATCCTTTTGAGAGAACATTTTGAACAGCTTTCTCAATCAAAGTACTGTCTTCCAACATATCAAAACTATATCTCAGCATCATAGCGAAGCTCATAATCATTGCTAGGGGATTTGCTTTATTTTGACCTGCTATATCAGGGGCGCTGCCGTGTACAGGCTCATACATTCCTGGTCTTTTCCCACTCACATCCACTGAACCCAAAGACGCTGATGGCAACATACCAAGAGAGCCGGTTAACATGGCAGCACAATCACTTAATATGTCTCCAAATAAATTATCTGTGACAATTACATCAAATTGCTTTGGATAACGCACTAATTGCATTGCACAATTATCGGCGTACATATGATTTAATTCAACGTCATTAAATTCCCTTTTATGCAGGCTAGTGATAATTTTTCTCCAAAACATCCCTGTTTCCATTACATTAGCTTTTTCTACTGAGGTAACTTTGTTTGATCTTTTTTTTGCCAAATCAAAACCAACTTTTCCAATTCTTTCAATCTCCGAAGTTGTGTAAGATTGAGTATCAATAGCTTTTTCTTCCTGATCCTTGATTTTTTCTACTCCTCTTGGCAACCCGTAATACACTCCACTTGTTAATTCTCGTAAAATTAAAATATTTAAACCTTTGATTAATTCTGCTTTTAATGATGATGAATTAGCGAGCGCATCAAATACAATTGCAGGCCTAAGATTAGCAAATAAATCCATTTCTTTCCTCAATCGCAATAAGGCAGCTTCTGGTCTTTTGTCTCTTTCAACACTGTCCCATTGTGGACCACCGACAGCCCCTAGAAGAACCGCGTCAGAATCAAGTGCTTCTTGCATTGTAGCATCACTGATTGAATTGCCTTCTCTGTCAAAAGCAGCACCACCTACTAATCGCTCGGAGACATCGAATGAAACAGATTTGTTTTTGCTCATCCACTCCATAATATTAAGCACCTCTGACATTACTTCTGTACCTATTCCGTCTCCTGGTAAAACTAAAATTTTTTTATTGCTAGACATAAAAAACTAAATTAACCACGGATATTTCTGATGAACATTTTTTTCAAAGTCATCAATTTTTTCAACTTTTTTAAATGTTAATCCAATATCATCCAAACCTTCAATTAAACATTTCTTTCTAAATGGGTCAATTTCAAAAAGGATTGAATTACCATTTTCTTGAATAATTAATTGTTCTTCTAAATTAATGGTCAGATTTTTTTTATTTTCAGCTTCTTTAATTAACTGATCAACATTATTTTGATCAAGCTTAATGGGTAAAATTCCATTCTTGAAACAATTATTATAAAAAATATCTGCAAAACTTGGGGCAATAATTGAACGAAATCCAAAATCCAATAAAGACCAAGGGGCATGTTCTCTGCTTGAACCACATCCAAAATTTGCTCCTGCAACAAGTATCTTGGCTGATTTGTAAGGATCCCAGTTCAAAACAAAATCATTTTTGATGTTGCCTTGTAAATCATATCTTAGATCATGAAAAAGATTTTTACCAAGACCTAATCTTTTTATGGTTTTTAAAAATTGTTTGGGAATGATCATATCTGTATCAACATTAATCATTGGCAGGGGTGCGGCTATTCCGCTTAATGTAATGAATTTATTCATTTATTAAATCTTTCACTAAACTTATTTTGCCGCTTATTGCTGAAACAGCGGCCGTTGCTGGACTCACTAAATGTGTTCTGCTCTCTCTTCCCTGCCTTCCCTCAAAATTTCTATTGGATGTAGAAACGCATCTTTCTTTCGGCTTTAATTGATCTGGATTCATTGCAAGACACATCGAACATCCGGGCTCTCTCCAATCAAAACCAGCCTCTACGAAAATTTTATCTAGTCCTTCCTTTTCCGCTTGTTTTTTTACTAAGCCAGAACCAGGAACAATCATTGCTTCAGTTGTTACACAAACTTTTTTGCCTTCTACAATTTTTGCAACTTCACGAAGATCTTCTATTCTTCCGTTTGTGCATGAACCGATAAATGCTTTATCTATCTTAACTTCATTCATTTTTTGGTTGGGCTCTAAGCCCATATAATCAAGTGATCTCTCCATTGATTTACGTTTGTTAATATCATTGGTATTTTTTGGATCAGGCACCTTTCCATTCACAGGAATAACGTCTTGAGGACTTGTACCCCATGTTACTTGGGGAACAATGTCACTTGCTTTGATAGTAATTTCTTTGTCATAATTTGCTTTTGGATCAGACGGAAGAGTTTTCCAGTAATTAACTGCATTATCCCAGTCTTTTTCTTGCGGAGCGTAAGGACGATTCTTAATATAATCAAAAGTTTTTTGATCAGGAGCTATTAAGCCAGCTCTAGCACCTCCCTCTATACTCATATTACAAATTGTCATTCTGCCTTCCATACTAAGTTCTTGAATTGCATCTCCAGCATATTCAATAACATAACCTGTTCCTCCCGCTGTACCAATATGACCAATGATATACAAAATTATATCTTTGGCAGTAACCCCCAAAGATGTTTTGCCCTCAACTGTTATACGCATATTCTTTGCTGGATTTTGTATTAATGTTTGTGTTGCCAAAACATGTTCTACTTCACTTGTACCAATGCCAAAAGCCAAGGCTCCAAAAGCACCGTGAGTTGCTGTGTGACTATCACCACATACTATTGTCATACCTGGTTGAGTAATGCCCTGTTCAGGACCTAGAATATGAACAATTCCTTGTCTTTTATCTAGTAAAGAAAAGAATGTAACATTAAAGTCTTTACAATTTTTCTCAAGTGTTTCAACTTGTATACGACTATCTTCGTTTTCAATTCCTTTCGATCTGTCTGATGTAGGTACATTATGATCAGCAACAGCAAAAGTATATTGAGGCTTTCTAACTTTTCTATTATTATTTCGAAGACCTTCAAAGGCTTGGGGACTTGTAACTTCGTGAACCAAATGACGATCGATATATATTAAGCTTGTGCCATCATCTTGCGCATGAACAAGGTGGTTTTGCCAAACCTTATCAAATAAAGTTTTAGCTTTAGGATTTTGTTTCATCTTCTGTCTTTTCTTCCTCAGAAGCAGTCGACTCAGATTTTTTCTCAGTAGGTTTTTTTTCTTCAGCAACCGGTTCTGAAACTGGTTGATTTGATAATTCTTCTTTCGTTAAATTTTCTTCTTCTGATGCAGTTTGTTCATCTTTGATATTTTCCGATTCTTCAGAAACTTCATCATTTTTTTGAATTTTGTCAGATAATGGATTTTGACTTCCAGTCATAACATACTGATCTGCCTCTTCGCCTCTATCACGATCAGCAATACGAGAACTTTTACCAGTTCTTTTCCTTAAATAATATAATTTAGCTCTTTTAACATCACCTTTTTTAACTACCTCAATCTTATCAATCATTGGGCTAAACAAAGGAAACACTCTTTCAACGCCTTCTCCGTGAGATACTTTGCGTACAGTAAATTTTGAATTGATTGAATTATTTTTTCTAGCGATACACATTCCTTCATATGCTTGAAGACGTGAACGCTCTCCTTCAGCAATCTTAATTGTCACTCTTAAAGTATCCCCTGGCCTAAAAGTAGGAATATTCTTTTTCGATGTAAGTTTTATAATTTGTTTTTTTTCAAATTTTTCTACTAAATTATTCATTTTTTATTTCTATTTTTTCTTGTTCAATAAGTCTGGCCTATTTTTTTTAGTTTTTTCTAAAGACTTATTATTTCTCCATTCTTTAATTTTTCCATGATGGCCTGATAGTAAAATATCAGGAACATTATGTTCTTTGTTTTGAGCATCAGTCCAAACCTGAGGTCTGGTATACTGGGGATGCTCTAGAAGGTTGTTTGAAAAGCTCTCTTCCAAAACACTTTCTGGGTGCCCTAATACTCCAGGAAGCAGGCGAACACAACCTTCAACTAATACTTGAGCTGTAACTTCGCCACCAGCTGTAATATAATCACCGATACTGACTTCTTGAAAACCAATCTCCTCTATAACCCTATTATCCACTCCCTCAAATCTTCCGCACAGAATAACAATTTGATCAATTTTAGAAAATTCCATTAAATCAGTTTGTTTTAAAGTCTTTCCTGATGGACTCATATAAATCAAGTGGCTAGGCTTACTAGAAGTTTTATCAATAAAGTTTACCGCTTTTTCAACTACATCAGGTCTTATGATCATCCCTGGCCCACCTCCAAAAGGCACATCATCAATGCTGTTTCTTTCATTATAACCAAAATTATGAAGATTTACTGTTTCCAAAAACCATTTTTTTTCCTTTAAAGCCTTGCCTATAATAGAATGACCAAGAACTCCTGGGAACATTTCTGGGTATGCGGTTAATATTTTTACAGAAAACATTTAATTTAAAATTCCCTTAACAGGATTAACTATTACAAGTTTCTTTTTTAGATCTACTTTTACAACATTGTCTTCGTTCATTGGAATGTAAAAACTTTTGTTGATGTCTTTTTTAATTTTAAGTAAATCACCAGCACCAAAATTATCTACATCGATTATGCTGCCTAATAAAATATTTTTTGATGTTTTGACTTCACAGTTAATCAAATCAAAAATATAAAATTGATTTTTTTTATTTTTTGGTAAATGATTTATATCAATAAAAATTCTTTTACCATTTAATTTTTCAGCACAATTAATAGAATTGCATTTTTCTAATTTTCCAGTTAATTTATTATTATTAATTTTTAAATACTGAAAATTCCAAAACACGTTCGCTTCATCTACTAAATATGGGCTTAAAGATTTAGATTTAAATTTGTTAAATTCAAAATTATGCATAATAATTTTAATTTTCCCCTTCAAGCCAATAGGTTTGCCAAAAGTGCCGATGTGAAATAATTGTTTTTTTTTCACCAATTAAGTTAGGAGAATTTTTCCTATTCCTCCTTTTTTTCTGCCGCTTCCACCTTAGGCTTTTCTTCAGCAGGTTTCTCTTCCTTGGCCTCTGCCGCTTCCACCTTAGGCTTTTCTTCAGCAGGTTTCTCTTCCTTGG
>MPMB02143894.1_pt1 | contig 77255 bp, 78 predicted proteins | sample 1617371 | NCBI WGS metagenome assembly MPMB02 (sample SAMN05944808, study PRJNA350692) | marine metagenome | biome: marine; feature: ODZ; material: water; isolation source: 300 m water sample filtered on 0.2 um supor filter | place: Pacific Ocean | collected 2012-04-08 | depth 300m m
ATAAGCAACCACACCCTTGCCGGACTACGGCACGGGCACGGACGAGGTCGGCAACCAGGACCGTGACGATAGTGAGTTTATTGGGCCGGACATGCCGGGCTACGGCACGGGCACGGACCCACCGACCACGACCACCACGACCACGACCGAGCCACCACCGACCACGACCACCACGACCACGACCGAGCCACCACCGACCACGACCACCACGACCACGGACCCAGCGACAACAACCACACCCGAGCCGGGCTACGGCACGGGCACGGACCCAGCGACAACAACCACACCCGAGCCGGGCTACGGCACGGGCACGGACGAGGTCGGCAACCAGGACCGTGACGATAGTGAGTTTATTGGGCCGGACATGCCGGACTACGGCACCGACACCGGTACGGGCACGGGCGGAATGCCCTAGGAGGGGAGCGTGGGAATGGCTGATCACCGAACCTCTGCCTTGGCCACCCTGGTCGCACTGATCGGCCTGGTCGCCGTGACTTGCGGTGGGGGTGGTGGGGGTGACGAGGCCCCTGCTCCGACGGCCAGTACGACGACGGTGGTCACGACGACCGGTGCACCCGAGGTGGTCACGACGACCGGTGCACCCGAGGTGGCCACGACGACCGGTGCACCCGAGGCGACCACGACGACCGTACCCAAGGAGGAGTACGTCCCCACCGACTACGCGGCCGAAGGGGTGCTCGAGGCCTCCGAACTGTCAGAGGACGTGACACCGGTCGGCGTCATCGCGGCAGCGGTGCTGATCGCCACCGGCGATATCGAAGCGGCGATGGCCGACGGACTCGTCACCCCGGCCGAGGTCGAGGTGGCCGCCGACGCCATCGAGAACGGCACGCTTGTCGACTGGGTGAAGCTCGCCGGTTGAGCGGGCCCCGTCCGGCTACCCTCGGCGGGGTGAGTGAAGTGACGCCGGAGGCTCCCGGAGACGATGTCGAACTCGAGTCGCTCGAGGCCGACCTGGCGGTGATCGAGGCCGCAATGGAGAAGGCCGACGCCGGCGACCTCGACGGCTACGAGGAGGTCATCGCCGGACTCGGCGACGCACCCCCGGAGCCAGGCCTGTCAGAGCAGGTCGGGGACGGTGCCGTCGGGGATGAGTTCGACGCGGGGCCCGAGGGACAGCCCGCCGTCTGACCACTCCAGCCAACGGCCCGCCAGGTTGGCTAACCGACTCAACGGTTCCCCACACGCCTTCTCCAGCGCATAGATCACGCCGCCGTGGGTGAGGACAAGCGCATCGCTGTCGGTCCGGGCCACGACCCGGCCCAGGGCCGCACCCACCCGCTCCATCAGGGCGACATCGCCCTCATAGCCCTCAGGGCGAGTTCCCGAATCGAGGTGGCCCGGCCAGCCAGCCTCTATCTCGTCGCGGGTCAGGCCCTGCCACGGGCCGGCATCGCGCTCCATGAGGTCGGGATCCGTCGGCACCGGGCCCACACCCAGCTCAGCGGCGATGACCACGGCGGTGTCGGCGGCCCGCCGCAACGGCGAGGCGGTTACCGATTCGAAGGTCCCGAGGGTCCGGGCGGCTGCCTCCGCCTGGCGTAGGCCGCGTTCACTCAGTGGCGGATCCGCCTGTCCCTGCCAGCGTCCGACGGCGTTCCATTCCGACTCACCATGGCGGACGAGCAACAGGCGTGGCACGGACGCCGACCGTACCGGCCTTGGGAGCGGACAGGGCACCTCCCTACACTTGCGGGCATGGCCGTACTTCGTCTCTTCGCCTCCGTGCGCGTCGCCGCCGGAACCGGCGAAGTCGAGGTCCCCGGATCCACCGTCAGCCAGGTCGTGGGAGCCGCCTGTGATCGCTTCGGCACCGAGTTCGCCGACCTCGCCCAGAACTGCCGTGTCTGGCTCAACGGCGACCCCGCCGCCGGCGACGAGCCGGTCTCCGCCACCGACGAGGTGGCGATCCTGCCACCGGTGTCCGGAGGTTGCTGATGCGCCACCTGGCCGTGCTTTCGATGCACACCTCACCGCTGGTCCAGCCCGGCTCCGGGGACGGCGGCGGGATGACCGTCTACGTTCGTGAGATCGTGTGTTCCCTCGCCAGGGCGGGTGGGCAGGCCACCGTGTTCACCCGCCGTACCGATGACAGGACCCCCGAGGTCGTCGAGGTCGAACCGGGCTTCCGGGTCGTACAGGTCGATTCCGGCCGCCACGACCTTCCCAAGGAGCGGCTCCCGGAGGTCGTCGACGAGTTCGCCGACCGGACCTCCAGCCACCTCGTCGACGATGACTTCGACGGCCTGCTCGCCAACTACTGGTTGAGCGGACAGGCCGGACACCGGCTCAAGCACGAACTCGACCTGCCGCTCATCACGGTCTTCCACACCCTGGCCAGGGTCAAGGCCGAGACCGGCGACTTCGAGCCACAGCGGCGCATGGACGCCGAAGCCGAGGTCATCCGCTGTTCCGACGTGATCCTTGCCAACAGCGGCGAGGAGGTTCGCCAACTCGTCCACCACTACGGTGCCGTCGAGTCCCGGATCGAGATCGTGCCACCCGGTGTCGACCACTCCTTGTTCTCGCCGGGCTTCCAGGACGATGCCCGCGACGCCCTCGGCATCGGCCCCGGCGAACTGCTGCTCTTCGTGGGCCGGATCCAGCCGTTGAAGGGCGTCGACGTGGCGATTCGCACCCTCGTCGAGCTCGACCGGCCCGACGCCAGGCTCGCCGTCGTAGGTGGGGCCAGCGGTGTCGACGGCCCAGCCGAGGAACTCCGGGTCCGTCGGCTCGTCGCCGAACTCGGCCTCACCGACCGGGTGCTGTTCGTCCCCCCGCAGCCACACGGGCAGTTGGCGACCTGGTACCGGGCGTCCGACGTGGTCGTCATGCCCAGCCGGTCCGAGTCGTTCGGGTTGGTCGCACTCGAGGCCGCAGCTTGCGGTGTTCCGGTCGTCGCCGCCTCGGTCGGAGGCCTCCGCACCCTTGTGCGCCACGGCCGTACCGGCTACCTGGTCGAGGGTCGCCGACCCGCCGACTATGCAGCCCACGTGTCCTCCCTGCTCGACGACTTCGCCGGCGCCACTGAGATGGCGATCTGCGCGGCCGAACATGCCTGGTCCTACACGTGGGCGACCACCGCCGCACGCCTGCGCCGCGTCTGCGACGACATCTCGCTGCGGACGCTGGTCGACTGTTCCTGAGCCCCTGGCCCGCCCGTCTGGCAGGGCACCGAACTAGCGTGCCCCCGATGGACGAGTCGCCACCGCTCTCCGCCGAGGAGCAGGATCGGCTGGTCGCACTGATCGATGCCTGGCTGGGACGCCAGGTGTTGGAGAATCCGGTGCTCGCTGCCGTCGACCGGGATCCCGACGTCGGCCCGTCCGAACAGCGCTGGCACGTGCGGGTAATGGGAGAGGAGAAGGACACCTTCACCCTGCGGTTCACGCTGCGTCAGCGGATGCTCCACTACGAGACCTACGTGATGCCGGCGCCCGAGGAGAACCATGGTGCCTTCTTCGAACACCTGCTGCGCCGGAACCGGAAGCTGGTCGGGGCCACCTTCTGCATAGGAGAGGAGGAAGCCGTCTTCCTGGTGGGCGCCGTGCCGGCCCGGTCGGTGGACGACGCCGAACTCGACCGCCTGCTCGGGACGCTGTGGACTGCGGTCGAGCAGTGCTTCGGCCCGGCGACGAGGATCGGGTTCACCTCCCGGTTCACCAACTGATCTGTTCTGTTGCCTTTCATGCTATTTCAATCTAAACTCGTCCTCGGGTCCGGTGGCCGGTACGTCGGGGATCGATCGGGGAAGTGCGATCCCGGGTGGATCGACCACCGGGCCCACACGCTGACCCCTGAGATCGAGCCATGACCGTGCAACGCCCGGCCCGCTCGTTGATCTTCTCGGTCACGGCGATGGGCCTGCTCAGCAACGCGCTGCTGATGAGCTCGACCCCCGAGATCCTCGAGACCTTCGGGGCGCCCACCTCCCGGGCCGGCCTGCTGATCGCCTGTGGCACGGTGACCGGCATCGTGGCGGCCCCGACGATGGGCTTCCTGGCCGACCGCTATGGCCGCAAGCGGGTGCTCATCCCGTGCCTCGTCGTGTTCGGGGTCTTCGGAGCACTCGGAGGCCTCGCCCCGTCGTTGGGCTGGCTGCTGGCCGCACGGGTCTGCCAGGGCGTCGGATCGGCCGGCCTCATCAACCTCGCCGTCGTCATCGTCTCCGACCACTGGCAGGGCCTCGACCGGGCCCGCCTCATCGGACAGAACTCGGCGGTCATCACCACCTGCCTCGCCGTGTTCCCCTTCCTGGGTGGTGTCACCACCGACCTCGTCGGCTGGCGGTGGATGTTCGGCTTCTACGCGGTGGCGCTAGTCGTGGCAGCCGTCCTGGCCGCCCGCCTGGTCGATGCCTGGGAGCCACGTCCCGTCACCGTCGGCGCACAGTTGCGCGACGCCCTGTCCGAAGTCCGCCGCCCGGCCATGACCACCGTCATCTGCCTGGACGGGGTGATCTTCTTCGTCATGTTCGGCCTGTTCCTGACCGTCATGCCGATCTACCTCGACGAGACGTTCGGCCTCGGTCCGACCCAGCGGGGGCTGGTCGCTGCAGCGCCGGCCATCACCTCCACGATCTCGGCGCTGGTGGTGGCCCGTGCCCGCAGCCGGCTCTCCGCCGCACGACTGGTGCAGGTCGGCATCGCCGTGTTCGGCCTCACCTTCCTCCTGATGGGGATCGGGCCGTTGTGGCTCCTTGTGGTCGGCGCCGCTGTCTACGGACTCGCCGAGGGCCTCACGATTCCGACGCTGCAGGACCTCGTTGCCGAGTGGGCGCCCGAACAGGTGCGAGGCGTGGTCATGGCGATGTCGATCGGCGTACTCCGCCTGGGCCAGACCTCCGGGCCGCTCACCTTCGGATTCGCACTGGCCCTCTGGTCCGGCCAGGTCATCTTCGTCCTCGCCGGGGCCGGAGTGATCGCCCTTGCCGGGATCGTCGCCGTCAGCCGGGTGATCGAGACCGGCGGTCCGGCAGTCACCCGGTAGGTTCGCGGCATGACGGCGAAGCTCCAGGTGATCGGCGGCGGAAAGATGGGCGAGGCCCTCCTCGGGGGCCTCGTGGCCGACGGCTGGGCGACGCCAGACGAACTCCACGTGGCCGAACCCGACGCCTCGAGACGAGACGCCCTGTCCGCAGCGATCCCCGGCCTCCCCGTCGGCCCCGATCCGGTCGCTGGCGCCGACACCCTGGTCGCCGTCAAGCCCGACGTGGTTCCCGCGGTCTGCGAGATCCTCGCCGACCTCGGCGTCGCCCGGGTGCTCTCCATCGCCGCCGGCGTGCGTCTCGCCACCTTCGAGTCGATCCTCGGTGACGGGGTCCCTGTCGTGCGGGCCATGCCCAACACCCCGTCGCTGGTTGGTGTCGGTGCCGCCGCCATCGCCGCCGGCTCCCTCGCCGGACCCGACGACCTCGACTGGGCGACCGGCATCCTGTCGGCCGTCGGCACCGTCGTCGTCGTCGACGAACCGCTGCTTGACGCCGTCACCGGCCTGTCCGGTTCCGGCCCGGCCTACGTCTTCCTCCTCGCCGAGGCCCTCGTCGATGCCGGCGAGGCCGCCGGACTCCCCCGCGAGACTGCTGCCGCACTTGCCGAGCAGACGCTCCTGGGCGCCGCCACCCTCCTGCACCAGGGCGACGACCCGCCTGCGACTCTTCGCCAGAACGTCACCTCCAAGGGCGGCACCACGGCCGCCGGCCTGGCCGTATTCGAGGAGGGCGGCTTCCGCGACCTCGTGCGTGACGTCGTAGCCGCCGCCACCGAGCGGTCCCGCGAGTTGGGGGCCGGTTGAGATGAGCCTCCGCTACGACACGGTTTCGTTCCTCTCCGACTACGGCCTCGATGACGAGTTCGTCGGCGTCGTGCACTCGGTGCTCATGGGCCACGCCCCAGGAGTCGTCGTCGTCGACATCACCCACGGCATCCCGGCCCACGACGTGCGGGCCGGCTCGCTGGCCCTTGCCCGCAGCGTCCCCTACCTGTGCCCCGGCGTTGTCCTCGCCGTCGTCGACCCCGGGGTCGGTGGCGAACGCCGCAGCATTGCCGTCGAGGTCGGTGGGGGCCAGTCCGTGCTGGTCGGCCCCGACAACGGCCTCCTGGCCCCGGCTGTGGCGATGGTCGGAGGTGCCGACCGTGCCGTCTCGTTGACCGACACCGACCACCATCTCGACAGCCCGGGCACCACCTTCGACGGGCGCGACGTGTTCGCCCCCGTGGCCGCACACATCTGCAACGGAGTCGACCTGGCCGACCTGGGCGAGGTACTCGACCCGGGCTCGCTCGTGCCCGGGGTCGTACCGGTCTCCGTGCAGGAACCCGACGGCCTGCACGCCGAAGTGCTCTGGGTCGACACGTTCGGCAACGTGCAACTCAACGTCGACCCGGCCGACCTCCCCGGCAACTGGCTCCAGGTCCGTATCGGCGAACAGGTCCGGACCGCCCAGATCGTCACGGCCTTCGACCAGGTGCCGTCCGGTGGCCTCGGCCTGCTCGTCGACTCGGCAGGGCTCGTTTCGTTGGTCGTCGCCCGTGCATCGGCTGCCGTCGAGCTGGGCATCACCGCCGGTACCGCCGTCGTTCTGACCGACATCGACAGAGCAGAAGCCGGCGCCGCCATCACCGTCCAACTGGGTCGGAGCAGGGCCGGCTGATGCGGTTCGGAACCACAATTGCCGTGGCGGTCCTGCTCCTCGCCCTCCTCGGTGCAGCGGTCGTGCAGTTCGTCGCCATGGCCGGCTGAGCGGGTTCGGGAGGGGATCCTGCGCCGCAGCGGCAGTGGTTGGAGTCCACAACCCAAATACCATGTGAATGGCTTCACGAGCGCGTAGGTTGGAGGCATGGCAGCCCCGAACGACCCCCCTGCGGACACCGCCGGCTCGCTTCCCGAGGCCACCGTCGTCCGCCTGCCCGTCTACTTCCGGGGCCTCGTCGAACTCGCCGAGGACGGCACCACCACCGTCTCGTCCCAACAGCTCGCAGAACTGGCGGGCGTCAACGCCGCCAAGGTCCGCAAGGACCTCTCCTACCTCGGCTCCTACGGCACCCGCGGCGTCGGCTACGACGTCGGCTTCCTCATGCAGCAGATCGGACGCATCCTCGGCGGCAGCGAACCTGCCCCCGTCGTCATCGTCGGCGCAGGAAACCTCGGCAAGGCCCTCAGCCGCTACGACGGATTCGGAGCCAGCGGCTTCCCGGTGGCAGCCATCGTCGACGCCGACCCGGTCGTCGTCGGTCGCAGGATCGCCGGTGTCACCGTCCGGCACGTCGACGAACTCCCGAAGGTCGTCAAGGAGTCGTGTTGCCTCGTCGGCATCGTCGCCACCCCTGCCGCAGCCGCCCAGAGCGCCGTCGACTGCCTCGTGGCCGCCGGCATCCGGTCGATCCTCAACTTCGCCCCCACCCTGGTGACCGTTCCCGACGACGTCGGCCTGCGCAAGGTCGACCTCGCAACCGAACTCCACATCCTCGGCTACTACGAGCATCGACGGGGTGCGACCCGGGCCACCGGATGACGCATCCGATCCCCCTCGCCGCAGGGTTGTCAATCCACCACCCGGTCGGGAATGCTGGTACCCCGGCGTTGCGTTGCGTTGCATCGCAGCGTCGGCCTACCCGCCCATCCCCGCCAATCGCAGGAGACCCTGACCCGTGTCGGTCGTCGTCGTCGGCCTGAACCACCGCACCGTTCCGCTCGACCTGCTCGAGCGCATGACGGTCGCCGAGTCGCTCCTCCCCAAGGTGCTGGCCGACCTGACCTCCCGAGAGCACATCACCGAGGCGGTTGTGCTCTCGACCTGCAACCGCATCGAGGTCTACGCCTTCGCCGAGAAGTTCCACGGTGGCTACCAGGACATCAGGGAGTTCTTCGAGGACACCTCCCACGTCCCACCCGAAGAGTTCAGCGACCACCTGACCTGCCTCTACGACGGCGATGCAGCCCGCCACCTCTTCGCCGTGGCATCCGGCCTCGACTCGGCCGTCATCGGCGAGCACGAGATCCTCGGCCAGGTCCGCACCTCGTGGGAGACCGGCGCCGCCGAGGGCACGGTCGGCCCCGTCCTCAACCCGCTGTTCCGCCACGCCCTCGAGGTCGGCAAGAGGGTCCGAACCGAGACCGCCATCTCCCGCAACATCACCTCCGTCTCGCAGGCCGCAGTGGCCATGGCCAAGGAACGCCTCGGCGGCCTCGAGGGACGTCGCGTGCTGGTAGTCGGAGCCGGCGAGATGGGGGAGGGCCTCGCCCGTGCGCTGCACGGCGGCGGCGTCTCCGAGATCCTCGTCGCCAACCGCACCTGGGAGCGGGCCGTCGACGTGGCGGCCCGACTCGGCGGTGTCGCCGTCCGCCTCGACGAACTGCCCAGGCACCTGGCCGAGGTCGACGTGCTTCTCACCTCGACCGGCGCCTCGTCCGTGATCCTCGAACACGGAGACCTGGACGCCGTCGTCAGCCTGCGTGGCGGCCGCGACATCCTGATCGTCGACATTGCCGTGCCACGCGACGTCGATCCGGCCGCCGCAGAACTGGATGGCGTCACCCTGCTCGACATGGACGACCTCCGGGCATTCGCCGAGATCGGCCTCGCCGAGCGCCGACGTGAGATCACCGCCGTACAGGCCATCGTCGATGCCGAACTCAACCGCTACGTCGACGAATCCACCGCCCGCTCGGTGGCGCCGATAGTGGCCGCACTCCGTGCCCGCGGCAACCAGGTGAGCTCCGGTGAACTCGAACGCCTCGTGGGTCGCCTCGGCGAACTCGACGACCGCCAACGCGAGGTCGTCGAGGCCATCGCGGCCGGCATCGTCGGAAAGCTCCTACACGAGCCGACCATCCGGCTCAAGGACGCCGCCGGCACCGCCCGCGGCGAGCGCCTGGCAGAGGCCCTGCGCGACCTCTTCGACCTCTAGGCCACAGGGCCCGATGGTCGAGGGGACCGCCGTGCGCATCCTGGTCGCAACCCGGGGCAGTCCACTCGCCCTCTGGCAGGCCGATCGCGTCGCAGACCTCTTGCGGAGCTCAGACCCCGGCATCGAAGTCGGGTTCGTCGTCGTTGCAACCACCGGCGACCTGGATCGCACCACGCCCCTCGAGCAGATGGGTGGTCAGGGCGTCTTCGTGAAGGAGATACAGGCAGCCGTGCTGGACGGCCGTGCCGACCTCGCCGTCCACTCGGCCAAGGACCTCCCGGCCCTCACCCCGGACGGCCTCCTCCTCGCAGCGATCCCCGAAAGGGGCGATCCGCGCGACGCACTCGTGGGTTGCCGCCTTGCCGACCTGCCCGAAGGCGCCAGGGTCGCCACCGGATCCATCCGTCGCCGGGCGCACCTTGCCCACCGGCGCCCCGACCTGCGATTCGAGCCGTTGCGCGGAAACATCGCCACCCGCCTGGCCCGGACAGCGGACGTCGACGCTGTCGTCGTAGCACAGGCCGCCCTCGACCGTCTCGGCCTCGTCCCCGACGTCGTCGACCCGCTCGATCCCGGGGTCCTGCTGCCCCAGGTCGCCCAGGGCGCCCTCGCCGTCGAATGCCGTGCCGACGACGCCACGACCGCCGCCCTCCTCTCAGGGATCGAGAATTCGGCCGCTCGACTGGCCGTCGATGCCGAGCGGGGGTTCCTGGCCGAACTGGGATCCGGGTGCGACCTGCCGGTCGCCGCACACGCCCGGGTGCTCGACGACGGCTCTGTCGGTCTGACCGGTGCCATCTCCTCGCCCGAAGGCGACACCCTCCTACTCGAAACCCGACAGGGCACCGACCCCGAGACGGTCGGTCGTGCGCTGGCCCGTCACCTCCTCGACGAACGGGGCGGCGCCGCCCTGCTGGGGCCGGCTTGAACACCGACCTGCCGCTGGCCGACCGGACCCTCGTCGTGACCAGGGCCACCGACCAGGCCGGGACGCTCTCTGGCGCCCTCGCAGACCGCGGCGCCCGGGTCGTCGAACTCCCCGTCATCGCCATAGCCGACCCGGTCGACGGGGGGGCAGCACTCGCTGCGGCAGTCGCCGACGTCGACGCCTTCGACTGGGTGGTCGTGACCTCGCCCAACGGTGCCCGCCGCATCGCCGACAGGCTCGACGGGACGATCCCCTCCGACACCCGGTTCGCCGCCATCGGCCCCAGATCCGCCGTGCCGCTGATCGCCGCAGGCCTAGCGGTCGACCTCATCCCCGTTCGGGCCGTCGCCGAGGGCCTCTTGGGGGAGTTCCCACCACCGCCGGACGGCGGCGGACGGATCCTGCTGGCCCGCGCCGAGGTCGCCCGCGACGTCCTCCCCGACGGCCTCCGGGCCGCAGGCTGGGACGTCGACGTCGTGGTCGCCTACCGAAACGTCGAACCCGACACCGACCCCGAGGTGTTGGCTGCCGCCCGAGAGGCCGATGCCGTCGTCTTCACGGCCGAATCCACCGTCCGCCGCTACACCGACCTCGCCGGTGGGCCCACGCCGGCCCTTGCGATCTGCATCGGACCGATCAGCGCCACCGCCGCAGCAGAAGCGGGCTACAGCGTCGTCGAGGCCGATCCCCATTCGGTCGAAGGACTCGTCGATGCCGCCTGCGCCTGGACTGCTCGCTGAGGGACCGCCCCACGGCCCTCCGTAGGCTTTCGGCCGTGATGTTCCCCGAGCGTCGGCTACGCCGCCTGCGTCGCACCGCAACCCTCCGCCGCCTCGTCGCCGAGACGCGCCTCGGCGTCGACGACCTCGTGGCGCCAATGTTCGTGCGCCAGGGCATCGACGAACCCCAGCCGGTGGCGTCCCTGCCGGGCGTCGTCCAGCACACCCGCTCGAGCCTCCGAACCGAGGTGGCCGCCCTGCGCGACCTCGGCGTGCCGGCCGTGATCCTCTTCGGCATACCGGCCTCCAAGGACCCCGAGGGCTCCGAGGCATGGAACCCCGACGGCATCGTCCAGGTGGCGCTGCGCGACCTGCGCGACGAGGTCGGCGACGACGTCGTCCTCATGGCCGACCTGTGCGTCGACGAGTACACCGACCACGGCCACTGCGGCATCCTCGACGGCAACGGCAGCGTCGACAACGACGCCACCCTCGAGATCTACCAACGGGTCGCCGTCGCCCAGGCCGATGCCGGCGCCAACGTGTGCGCACCCTCCGGAATGATGGACGGCCAGGTCGCCGCCATCCGGGCCGCCCTCGACGAATCCGGACACGGTGACACGGCGATCCTCGCCTACTCCGCCAAGTACGCCTCGTCGCTCTACGGACCCTTCCGCGACGCCGTCGACGTGCAGATCGTCGGCGGGGGAGACCGCAAGGGCTACCAGCAGGACCCGCCCAACGCCCGCGAGGCACTCGAGGAGATCCGGACCGACCTCGCCGAGGGTGCCGACATGGTGATGGTCAAGCCCGCCCTCGCCTACCTGGACGTGATCGCCCGCGTCCGCCACGAGGTCGACGTTCCGCTGGCGGCATACCACGTGAGCGGCGAATACGCCATGGTCGAAGCCGCCGCTGCCAACGGCTGGATCGACGGCGACGCCGTCGCCATGGAACACCTGCTCGCCATCAAGCGTGCCGGCGCCGACTTCATACTCACGTACCTGGCCCGCCGTGCGGCCGAGGCGCTCGCCGGGTGAGCAGCGCCGAACTCTTCGCCCGGGCACAGCGGGTCATCCCGGGTGGCGTCAACTCGCCGGTCCGTTCCTTCCGGTCCGTTGGCGGCACCCCCTACTTCGTCGAACGGGCCGAGGGCCCCTACGTCTACGACGTCGACGGCCGCCGCTATATCGACTACGTCCAGTCGTACGGGCCCGGCATTCTCGGCCACGCCCACCCGAAGGTCGTCGAGGCGGTCACCAGGGCCGCCGCCGCAGGCACCACCTACGGCGCCCCCACCGAGGCCGAAGTGGTCCTGGCCGAGATGGTCGTCGACCGGATCGCCGGACTCGAGTCGGTCCGGTTCGTCTCCAGCGGCACCGAGGCCACCATGTCGACCATCCGGCTGGCCCGGGGCGCCACCGGCCGGAACCGCATAGTCAAGTTCGCCGGCTGCTACCACGGCCACGCCGACTCCCTCCTCGCCGCCGGCGGTAGCGGCGTCGCCAGCCAGGGGCTCTCCGGGTGCGACGGCGTCACCGACGGGGCGGTCGTCGACACGGTCGTCGCCCCCTACAACGTGGTGCCCGAACTCGACGACACGGTCGCCGCCGTCATCGTCGAACCGGTGGCAGCCAACATGGGCCTGGTCGCCCCGGTGCCCGGCTTCCTCGAGGGGCTGAGGGCGGCCTGCGACGCCGCCGGTGCGCTGCTCGTCTTCGACGAAGTCATCACCGGCTTCCGCCTGGCCGCCGGAGGTGCCGCCGAGTACTTCGGCGTCACCCCCGACCTGTGGTGCTTCGGCAAGGTCATCGGCGGCGGGCTCCCGGTCGGTGCCTTCGGCGGACGCTGGGACGTCATGGACCACCTCGCCCCGCTGGGTGGCGTCTACCAGGCCGGCACCCTGTCCGGGAACCCGCTGGCCATGGCCGCCGGACGTGCCACCCTCGAACTGCTCGACACCGACGCCCATGCCCGCCTGACGGCAACGGCCACCCGTCTGGCGGACGGCCTCGCTGATGCCCTTACCGGTTCTGGCCTGACGGCGGTCCTGCCACGGGTCGGTCCGCTACTCGGCCTGTTCTTCGGCGATGTTCCACCAACCGACTTCGACGAGGCACAGGCCCTCGCCGACAACGGCATCTACCCTCAGGTCTTCCATGCCCTCCTCGAACGGGGGGTGGCCCTGGCCCCGGGCGCCTATGAGGCTCTCTTCCCGAGCCTGGCCCACGACGACGAGGTCATCGAGGCGACCATCTCGGCCGCTGCCGAAGCTGCGGCCTCAGTCCGGGTCGCGTAGCTTCCGATAGCGGCGGATCAGACCGGACGACGGCTCCTGTCGATCGTCTCCGTCCGCCAACAGGCCACCGAAGCGGGTCGCCAGGTCCTTGCCGAACTCGACCCCCCACTGGTCGAACGGGTTGATGCCCCACACCGCCGCCTGTACGACCGTTCGGTGCTCGTAGAGGGCCACCAGTTGGCCGAGAGTCGACGGCGACAACTCGGGGAGCAGGACCACGGTCGATGGCCGGTTGCCGGGGAACACCCGGTGGGCGACCAGGTCGGGAGCGACGTCGAGGGTTGCGGTCTCCGCTTCGGTGCGGCCGAACGCCAGGGCCTCGGCCTGGGCCAGGAGGTTGGCCATCAGCGCCTCGTGGCGCGTGCCCAGCGGGTCGACCACCGACCTGGCCACGCCGATGAGGTCCACCGGCACGACATCGGTGCCCTGGTGCAGCAACTGGAAGAACGCATGCTGGGCGTCGGTGCCACTGGCGCCCCAGACCACGGGTCCGGTCGGCCCGTCGGTCGGGGAACCGTCGGCCGTGACCCGCTTGCCAAGGCTCTCCATCATCAACTGCTGGAGATGGTCGGGGAGGCGTCGCAGCGCGTGGCTGTACGGGACCACGGCGAGGCTTGTCGCACCCAGGAACGAGCGGTGCCACACGTCGAGCAGACCGAGTAGCACCGGCACGTTCGCGGCGACGGGCGTTTCGCCCAGGTGCCTGTCGACGACATGCATCCCGGCCAGCATCGCGCGAAACGCCTCTGGGCCGATGGCGACCATGAGGGCCAGCCCGACCGCCGACGGCAGCGAGAAGCGGCCACCCACCGACTCGGCGAGGGGGAACACGAGGTCGGGGTCCAAGCCGCGGTCGTCTGCGCGCTGTGGCGCAGCCGTGGCGGCGGCGAGGTGCAGGGAGAGGTCGTCGCCGACGCCCCCCCGCAGCCACGCCGTTGCGGCATCGGCGGCGACCATCGTCTCCGGCGTGGTGAACGACTTCGAGCAGACGACCACGAGGGTGGTGGCAGGGTCGAGGCCGTCGAGTGCGGCGGTCAGGTCGGCACCGTCGAGGCTTGACGAGAAGCGCACCGTCACGTCGGGGTGGGCCAGGTGGGCGAGCGCCTCGTGGGCCATGGTGGGGCCCAGGTACGAACCACCGATGCCCAGGCTCACGACGGCCCGGACCGGCTCACCCGTGGCGCCGGTGTACGAGCCGTCGCGGATGCTGTCGGCCAGGTCGGCCATCCGCCCCAGGGTCTCGTCGCCGTCCGATGCACGTAGCGCCGTGTGCGTGGCGGACCGTCCCTCCGTCGGGTTGACCATGTCGCCTGCCAGCATCCGTGCACAGAACCCGGACACGTCGCGCTGCTCGGACAGATCACACAGGAGGCCCATGACCTCGTCGTCGACCGGGTGACGGGACCAGTCGACCCAGAGGTCGCCGACCCCTCCGGCAAAGTGTTCCGACCGGGAGGGGTCGAGCGCGAACCGCTCCCGGAGCGAGACGACGCCCGCCCGGCCGGCGAGGTCGGCCAGCGCAGCCCACGCAGGGGCACCGCTCGGAGAGGATCCTGAGGTCACGGCAGCCATTCTCCCCGCAGAGAGGGGCCGAGCGGCGCCAATCCGGCCGAAGTGTCGAAACTGCCTATGCCGCCCCCACCCTGGTGAAGCGGTCGGGCACCAGGCGCACGACCGCGGCAATGGCCCCGTAGGCCGCTTCGGCGGCGCCCCGCTCCTCGTCGCGCAACAGGTTCGCCATGACCCGGAGCGCCCATTCCATGAGTGGCTTCGAACGCATACCCACCCGGGTGAGTTCCCGGATGAGGACCGGGTTCCCGATCACCCTGGCGAAAAGGTTGGCCACCTTGAAATAGAGGCCGTACTCCTCCTCGAGCATCCCCTGATAGCGGGTGAGCACGGCGTCGTCGCTGCGTGCCGCTGCCTCGGCGATGAGCCCGGCGGCCAGCCGACCGGTCTCGTAGGCGTAGTCGATGCCCTCCCCGTTGAACGGGTTGACGGCGCCGGCGGCATCACCGACGACCAGCCAGTTGGGGCCGGCCTTGGGACCGACCGATCCGGCCATCGGCAGGCGTCCACCGGTGGGGGGCTGGACAGGCTTCGTAGGGTCGATGCCCCAGTGCTCCGGTAGGGAATGGGCGAACTCCTCCATCAGGAAGGAGGTGTTCACCTCCCTGTAGTCGCGGAAGGTCGAAAGCAGCCCCACCCCGACGTTGATCGTCCCGTTGCCGACCGGGAAGATCCAGCCGTAGCCGGGCATGGCGTTGCCCCTTCGGTCGCGAACGTCGAGTGCGCTCTCGATCCAGGGATCGTCGTGGGCCGGGCTCTCGTAGTAGGTGCGGATCGCCATGCCCATCGGATAGCTGCGATCGCGTACGGTGCCGAGCGCACGACCGAACCGGGAGTTGGCGCCGTCGGCGACGACCACGTACCGGGCGAGGATCGTCGACTCGGTTCCTTCGGTCGATCCGTCCCTGTTCCGGACAACCGCACCGTCGATCCGACCGTCCTCGCCCTCGATGGGACGCAACGCCTCGGTCGACAGGAGCAGCGTTGCTCCGGCGGCGACGGCGTTCTCGGCGACGAACTGGTCGAGGTCGCACCGGCGCACCACGTAGCCGTAGTCCGGGTAGACGGGATGCCCGGGCCATGGCATCTCGATGGTGCGACCGTGGGCGATCGTGCGCAGGCCACCGAACCGGTGGAACGGCGACAACGCATCCGCCAGCCCCATCTCCTCGACCTGGTGGACGCCCCGTGGGGTCAGGCCGTCGCCGCAGGTCTTTTCGCGGGGGAATTCCTTCTTCTCCACGAAGACGACGTCGAGCCCGGAGCTGGCCGCCCAGTAGGCGGTGGCGGCACCAGCTGGGCCGCCACCGACGACGAGGAGGTCGTGGACATGGGTGCTCATGGCCGGTGGCTGACGCGCCCGGTCGGCGAGCCGGGCACGAGGTTGCCTAGTGGTCGTCGCCCGAGGCTGACGCCAGCAGGTCGTCGACCTCCTGTGCCGTGATGGTCACCGGGTCGAAGTGGCCACCGAGGTCGAGCGTGCCGTCGTGGGTTGCGTCGTCGATCGCGTCGGCGAGTGCGGCGTCCTCGTCGGAGCCGCTCAGGCGAGCCCGCTCGTGGAGTACGACCCCGAGTAGTTCCTTCTTGGTGAGGACATCGCCCCAGCCCGGCATGCCGCCGATGACCGTCCGGCCCTGAGCCGGGTCTCCGTAGGAGTTGCCGAGCCCGACGGTGTCGGATCCCTGCACCACCCAGACCACGTGGTCGGCGATCGAGGGGAAGGTGGCGAGGACCTCACCGTCGGCGAGGGGGTATGCGCTTCCGCCGCCGCCTGTGGCGCCGTGGCAGCTGGCGCACCGGGCGCCGTAGACGTGGTCGCCGTCGTCGAGGACGCCGACGACCTCCTGGGGCGGCCGCTCGAGGGTGCCGACGTATGTGAAGGCCCAGAGTGGGAGCAGCAGAAGTGCCGAAACCGCCCACCAGGGGATCTTCTTGCGGGCGTTATGGGCGGCGATGTATGGCGCCAGGGGCTCAGGTGCGGCCTCGACCACCGGGGCTGGTGCGGCCTCGGCAGGCACCTCGGCTGCCGAGGCGGTGGCCGTCGCCTCGGTCGGGGCGTCTGCGGGAGGGTCCTCGCCGGACTTGGCGGCGCGGGCCGCTGCGGCTCGTTTGAGGAGGTGCTCGGGTATCTCGGTCAACGCGGCCTCCGGGGCGGCAATGTGGTGGCGATGTCGTGGGCGGATTCCGACGGCGACGGACGACCCTGTCCCGGAACACCGCCTGGTCTGGCGGGCAGGCTAGCGGTCACTGTAGGCGGTCCGGTGCGGCGAAGCCGACCTGGTCGGACCGGAGGGTCGCCACCGATCCCAGGTCGGGTCGGACGCGGTGCGGCTCTGCAGAGACGCCGATCACTTTTTGGCCGGAGGAACGGTTTTGGCCCGACCGCATGATAGAAACCGACACCAGAAAGGGACTGGTCACCTGCAGGCACCGGGACCGACGACGGTCGGTTACGATGGTGCCCTCAGGCGCTTGTGCAGAATTTCACGAAGTCGCACGGTGGCCCCCACCCGCCCAACATCCCGACGAGGAGTCACAGGACGAAATGGTCGCGTTCGTCGCTTCGATCATCGCCACCGTCGTGTTCATCTGGGGCATCCGCTGGTACCAGGACCGCACACCCGTTGACCACGAGTTCACCTGGGGCGAAGCGATGCTTTTCGCCACCTACGTCTTCCTCATCTTCTTCTGGATCTACGGCGTGGTCCCGCACCAGTGGCTGCAGTGGGCGGACAGCGAACTCAACTGGCGGCCCGACCGCTTCATGGTCGGACCTCGCCTGGCCTGGACCGGCAACCAGGGCATCGTCGAATGGGCCCTTCCCTTCACGCTCGACTACCGCGTCCTCCGCGACTTCATCGCCGTCGGGATCTACGTCGTAGCCCTGGGCGGCAACATCGTCATGTGGCGGCAGTGGCAGGAGCGCGACCAGAAGACGATCGCGCCGGCGCCGACCTCCGAGTACGGACGGCCGCTGGTCAAGGAAGGGGTCGGTGCATGAGCATCACCGATGCCAACCCCCTCCACCCCACGTTCATCGACGACTACGTCCTCCGGGAAGTCGACCTCGACTGGATGGCCAAGGCCGTCAAGCTCAAGCAGTTCATCCACATCGACCAGGCCGAGTGCATCACGTGTGAGGGCTGCGTAGACATCTGTCCGTGGAAGTGCATCCACATGGTGCGACCCGACGCCATCGCCGAGGCGGTCGGGACCGGACAGCCGGGCATCGACCCGAACGACCACGTGATCTTCACGATCGACGACGACGTCTGCACCCGGTGCGCACTCTGCGTAGACCGCTGCCCGACCGGTGTCGTCATCCTCGGCAAGATGGTCGAGGCACCGGCTGATGGCGACACCCACCAACGCACGACCAGCCACGGCTACGGCTACGGCATGCGTCTTGCGTAGGCGCGGGCACACCGGACACGACGAACGACAGGGCTAGGGAGAGACGACGGTGGCCGACGAAAACGGCAACAAGCCGGCAGGTCAGGCGCTTCAGGAGCGACTGGGCCAGATGGGCGACCAGATGAAGGACTCACAGGCCTGGTCGTCGATCTTCCGACCAGGTTCGATCTTCCGCAAGGGCTACAGCGACAGCCCCAGGAACCGCTCCTACGTGATCATGAACAGCGTGATGTACCACCTCCACCCGGTGAAGGTGAAGCGACACGCAGTGAAGGTCAGCTACACCCTCTGCCTCGGTGGCCTCAGCTTCTTCCTCTTCATCCTGCTCACGGTCACGGGCATCTTCCTGATGTTCTTCTACCGGCCCACGGCCGCACAGGCCTGGGACGACATGCAGGCACTCCAGACCGCCGTCGGCTTCGGCCTCATCGTGCGCAACATGCACCGGTGGGCGGCACACCTCATGGTGCTGTCCGTGTTCCTGCACATGGCCCGCGTCTTCTACCACGGTGCCTACAAGCCGCCACGCGAGTTCAACTGGGTGATCGGCGTCATGCTGTTGCAGCTCACCCTGCTGCTGTCGTTCACCGGCTACCTGCTGCCATGGGACCAGCTCTCGCTGTGGGCGGTGACGGTCGGCACCAACATGATGGGCTTCACGCCCGTATTCGGCGACCAGGTCCGCTTCGTCCTGCTGGGCGGCGTCGAGATCGGCACCGACACCCTGCTGCGCTGGTACGTACTCCACGTCCTGATGCTGCCGTTCGTGGCCGTCATCTTCATGGCGATCCACTTCTGGCGGGTCCGCAAGGACGGCGGCATCTCCGGGCCGCTGTAGGCCGAGGACACACCATGACCGAGATTCCAGAACACCTCCGCAAACGGGCCGAGGAGGCCCGCGCCAAGGCTGCAGCCGCCAAGGGCGGCGGCGACGCCCCCGCTGCCACCTCCGAAGGCTCCGGTGAAAAAGTCCCCGCCGAACTCCTCGACCGCGGCACCCCTGCCTCGACGCCGCCTGAGGGCGCAACCCCGGCACAGTCCGGCCCGGCCCAGGGGTCCGGCCCCGACGGCCACAACCAGCGGCTGCTGACCGTCGTCAAGTCAGGTTCCATCCAGGACACCAAGTCGACACCGGTCGACAAGGTCCATGTCTGGCCCCACCTGCTGGTCGCCGAGTTCCTGTCGGCGATCATCATCACCCTGTTCACGACGCTCTTCTCGATCTTCGTGAACGCCCCGCTCCTCGAGTTGGCCGACTTCAACAAGACCCCGAACCCGTCGAAGGCCCCCTGGTACTTCCTGGGGCTCCAGGAACTCCTCACCATGTTCCACCCGATGGTGGCCGGTGTGACCATCCCCGGTATCGGACTCTTCGTCCTGATCCTGGCTCCCTACATCGACAAGAACCCCTCCCGGAAGCCCGAGGACCGCAAGTTCGCCATCTCGCTCATGACCGTCCACCTCATGTTCTGGGCCGTGCTCGTCATGATCGGCTCGTTCTTCCGGGGCCCCGGCTTCAACTTCATCTTCCCGTGGAACACCGGCCTGTTCTTCGAACTGTGACCACCATGACCCGTACCCCCACGATCGCAAACCGCCCCCCGGCGGACCTCAGGACCTGAGCCGTGCCCGTCGTCCTCGCCGTCATCGTGCTCGTCGTCCTCGCCGGCGTCGTGCTGGTAGGTGCCTCCCGCCGCCGCGACAGCGGTGCAACCGGGCTGTCCCGCGAGGTACGCAGGAGCGATCGCTCCAACCCGGCGCTCGCTAAAGGGGCCGACGAAGCCCTCTCGGGCCGCGAGTTCGAGGCCGCAGAGGCTGCAGCCCGCCCGGCCGGCGACGTGGCCATCGTCGAATCTGCGCCGCCGGCGCCGTTCGTCGCCCCCGACCCTGTCGCCCTCGGCGTTACCCGCCGCCAGTTCTTCAACCGCGGCATCGTCGGGATGATGGGCTTCGGCCTGTCGGGTTTCGGAGGCGCCTGCCTGGCGTTCCTGTGGCCCCAGGGTGTCAGTGGCTTCGGTTCCAAGATCAGGGTAGGAAACCTCGTCGAGGTCCTCGCCGACGTCGAGAACAACAACGGCTTTCTCTACAAGCCCGAAGGTCGCATGTGGATCACCGCCTACCCCAACGGTGCCGTCGAAAAGGCCCGGGCCGCGTACTCGCCCGTCGAGCTGGTCGGCATGACAGCGGGCGCTGAACAGGGCTTCGACGCCGGCATCGTGGCGTTGTACCAGAAGTGCCCCCACCTCGGCTGCCGGGTCCCGAACTGCGTGTCGTCGCAGTGGTTCGAGTGTCCCTGCCACGGGTCGCAGTTCAACCAGATCGGTGAGAAGAGGGGTGGCCCCGCTCCCCGCGGCATGGACCGCTTCGCCGTCGCCGTCGACGGCGGTGTCCTCGTCGTGGACACCGGCACCATCGTCCAGGGCCCGCCCATCGGCACCAACACCACCGGCCAGGAGGCCGAGGGCCCGCACTGTATCGGCGAGGCGGGCGGGCACTAGCCCCCCGGTAGGAGACCTGAGACCGAGATGAATCCGATGATCCTCGCAGCGAGCACCCAGCGCACCATCGGCTGGGTCCTCGCCATCGTCGTGATGGTCGGGTTCGTCGCGTACCTGCTGTTCAGCTTCCGGATCGGCAAGCGGGAACTGGGTTCCGAGGTCGAGTTGGCCGCCAACCGCAAGCCGTACCTCGACGACGACGAGCTCGAGACCTTCCGACTGGACAGGGCACTGGTCTGGTCCCTCGTGACCCTCACCGCCGTCTCGATGATCCTGCCCGTGTACTGGCTGATGGAGCCGACACGCCAGGAGAACGCAATCGTCGACTGGGTCCACCGCTTCGAGAAGCGCGGCGCCAGCAACTTCGAGGAGGCGTGTTCCTCCTGCCACGGCCCCGACGGCGTCGGTGGTGTCGCCGCCTTCACGCTGGTCGACGCCGAGGGCGCCTTCGTCGCACAGGTCGAGTGGAAGGCGCCCGCCCTCACCACCGTGTTGTCCCAGTTCGACGAGGCCGAGGTCCGACACATCCTCAACTACGGACGCCCCGGCACGCCGATGCCCGCATGGGGCCTGCCCGGTGGCGGTCCGATGACCACCCAGCAGGTCGAACAGTTGATCGTCTACCTGCGGTCCATCCAACTCGACCAGAGGGCCACCACGGCCCAGATCGACGCCGGCATCGTCGCCGGTGCCAGGACCATCGTCACCGCAGCCGACGCTGAACTCACCGACGCCGTCGACATCGAAGCCGCCGCCGAGGCCTGGCTGGCGCGGGCATCCGACCCGACCAGCGCCGACTACCTCCGTTACGGCGAGTTGATCTTCAACAACCCGGCCGCCCAGGGTGCCAACTCGTGCGCCCGCTGCCACACGCCCGGCTTCTCCTTCGGTGCTGCCGACGAGGACTCGACCGCAGCGCTGCTCGAGACCTGGCCCCGCCTGGTCGAATCCGGGATACTCACCGGCTGGCAACCGGCCCAGGGCCACGTGGGCCCGAGCCTCGAGGGCGTCGAGACACACTTCCCGACGGCGGCCCGCCAGGAGGAGTTCGTCCGTGTCGGCTCCGAGGTGGGTGTCGGCTTCGGCAACGCCCGCAGCGGCACCGGCATGATGCCCGGCTTCGGAGGACGCGTGGATCCCGACGTCGTCGACTACGACACAGGAGGCGACGCCGTCTACAGCCGTATTCTGACACCCGAACAGGTCGCTGCGGTCGTGGCCTACGAGAGGAGCCGGTGATGGCCATGTCCGCCACCCTCGCCGGCATCGCCTGGGATCCGAACATCGCCGCCACGCTGGCCGTGCTCACAGGCGTTGTCGTCCTCATGGGCTCGGTCTGGTTCCTCCTCACCACCAACTCAGGCATCCGCGTCGGCACCCTGCTCGCTTTCGCAGCCTTCTTCGGGTGGATGTTCATCATGAGCACCACATGGTGGATGTACGGCAAGGGATGGCAGGGAGACAGCCCCTCATGGCAGACGGTCGACATCAACGTCGGCGACCTCAGGGTCAGCGGCCTCACCAAGGCACGCGACCTGCCCAACCCCGACGAGCTGAACACCGGCTACGAACTGGTGATCCTGTCGGACAACGCCCGTGCGACGGCCGAGTTCGACTCGCTTCCCACGGCCGCCGACAACCCCGACCTCAGCGCCGACGAACTGTCTGCCCTGCAGGCCGACCACCAGGTCCGCAATGAGACGGTGACCCGGTCGGAACTGGCCGCCGTGTTCCCCGACATAACCGAAGCCGCCGGCTGGCACGATCTCAACGGATGGCGGCTGCTGCCAACCACAGAGGCCGGTGACTCCCAGGCACAGGCGGTCGCCGACATCCTCGCGCATTCCGACATCGGGTTCGTCAGCGCTGCAGAGTTCAAGTTGCTCGATGCCTACTCCACGGGAGGCAAGCCCCGCCTCGCCGAGAATCCGAGTCGGATAGACCGCATCACCCACTGGATCTCCAACTCGGCTCGCATCACGCATCCAAGCCGCTACTCGGTCGTTCAACTCCAACGGGTGCTCGACCAGCCGACGATCCCCGGCGAGGCTCCGCCCCGTCCCATCGTCGACGAGGCCGAGCCCGTCGTGTCTGTCATCATGGTCCGCGACCTCGGGTCCGTCCGACTGCGGCCGGCACTCGTAATGGTCGGCTCCCTGATGGTCTTCCTCGCCCTGTGCTACTGGCTGCACGTCCGGGACCGGGAAGACATGGCGCGCCGCAAGGAGTTCGAGGCAGCAAGGGCCTGAGCCGGTGACAGCAGCGGTCACCGCCACCAACGCCGCCACCTCTACAGGGACAGGTGTCTGACATGTTGGGCCAGTACCTGCCGGTGGTGGCACTGTTCGTCCTCGCCGCTCTCTTCGCGGCAATCAGCTTCGTGGTGTCGAGGCTCCTGGCGCCGAGACGGCCCCACGACAGGAAGCTCGCCCCCTACGAGTGCGGGATCATCCCCTCGCGGGAGACTCCCGAGCGGTTCCCGGTTCGCTTCTACCTCGTGGCGATGATCTTCATCGTGTTCGACATCGAGATCGTCTTCTTCTACCCGTGGGCCGTGGCCCACCGGGGAATAGGACTCTTCGGCCTGCTGGCGGTGCTGATCTTCTCGGTCGCCGTGTTCGAGTCGTTCGTGTACCTCATCGGCAACGGGGCCCTCGAATGGGGTCCGATCGCCGAGGTCCGTCAGGCGGTGTCGCGCAGGTTCGGCAGCGAGGTGGTCCGACCCGGCGTTCGCCAGGTCGGCCTCGAGGGACGCGATGCCGGCAACCCGACAAGCGAGAGCGCCGCCTGATGGCACGCGTACCGATCCTCGGCGACGTATCCGGCGTCCTCGACGAGGGCCTCGAGGGCCTCGAGCACAACTTCGTCACCGCCCGCATCGAGGACCTCGTCAAGTGGTCGCGGGCACGCAGCTGCTGGCCGGCCACCTTCGGCCTGGCCTGCTGCGCCATCGAAATGATGGCCACGGGCGCCGCCCACTACGACCTGGCCCGCTACGGCATGGAGGTCTTCCGGGCATCGCCCCGCCAGGCCGACCTCATGATCGTCGCCGGGCGCGTCTCCCAGAAGATGGCCCCGGTGCTGCGCCAGATCTACGACCAGATGATGGAGCCCAAGTGGGTCATCTCGATGGGCGTCTGCGCATCCAGCGGCGGCATGTTCAACAACTACGCAATCGTGCAGGGGGTCGATCAGGTGGTGCCGGTCGACGTCTACGCCCCGGGCTGCCCCCCCGGTCCCGAGACCCTCATGCATGCCATCCTCACCCTCCACGACAAGATCCTCACCGGCGAGCTCACCACCCGCCGTGAGCAGACCGGTGCAGGCGCCGGCATCGACCTGGCCGAGGAGCCCGACCACGAGGCGGCAGAGGCTCCGTGAGCGAAAACGACGTCTCCACCGATGAGCATGTGGCCGCACCGGTCGCCTCGACGACCATGTCCGGCCAGACCGTGCTGCACCCCGTCCGCGACGCATACATGGCCACCGTCGAATCCCTGCGCGACGGGGGCTACTGCACAGCCACCGACCTCACCGTCGTCGACTACCTGACCCACCCCGGCCGCACCGACCTTCCCGAGGGGGTCGAGCCCGAGCGCTTCGAGGTGGTGGTGGGCCTGTTCGACCACACCCGTCGTGAACGGGTCCGACTCCGTATCCAGGTACCCGCCGCCGACCCGACCGTGCCGTCGCTGTTCGACCTCTTCCCCGGTACCGAGGCCATGGAGCGCGAGGCCTACGACCTGTTCGGCGTGTGCTTCGACGGCCACCCGGACCACAGCCGGATCCTGCTCCCCGAGGACTGGACGGACCATCCGCTGCGCAAGGACGAGGGAATCGGTGCCATCCCCGTCCAGTTCAAGGCCGCATCGGAGCGACGGTGAACCCGATGGACGAGGCGACCCGCACCATCGACATGGGCTCCGACGAACGCGTCCGGCGCAGGGACGGCAGCGCCGTCCTCCGGATGACCGAGGTCGAAGCCGCCGAACTGGCCCGCGCCCCCAGCGATCCGGTCACCGGCGAACAGGCCGACGAGCGCATGATCCTCAACATGGGCCCCGCCCACCCTTCGACCCACGGGGTGCTCCGGCTGCTGCTCGAGATGGAGGGTGAGACCGTCCTGCGCTCGAAGCCGGTCATCGGATACCTGCACACCGGCATGGAGAAGACCGGCGAGAACCTCACCTTCCTGCAGGGCCCCACCAACGTCACCCGCATGGACTACGCGTCACCGCTGTTTTCGGAACTCGTGTTCTCCCTTGCCACCGAGCAGCTGCTCGGCATCGAGGTCCCGGCCCGCGCCACCTGGATCCGGATGCTCATGTGCGAGCTCAACCGGGCCGCCTCCCACCTGCTCTTCCAGGCCACGAACGGCATGGACCTCGGTGCCGTCTCGATGATGATCTACGGCTGGCGCGAGCGCGAAGAGGTCCTGCGCTTCTTCGAGAAGGTCACCGGCCTGCGGATGAACCACAACTACATCCGTCCAGGAGGCGTCGCCGCCGACCTCCCCGACGGCTGGCAGGACGACATCCGCCACCTGCTCGACATCATCCCACCCCGCCTCGACGAATACGCGGTGCTCCTCAACAACCAGCCCATCTTCCGGGCCCGCCTCCAGGGCGTAGGCGTCCTCGAACCCGCCGAGGCCCTGGCCCTCTCGGCGACAGGACCGATCCTGCGGGCCACCGGCTACGACTGGGACCTGCGCCGCGACGAGCCGTACCTCGCCTACGACCAGGTCGACTTCGACGTCGTCGTCGGCACCTGTGGCGACGCCTTCGACCGCTTCGCTGTCCGTCTCGAGGAGATCCGGCAGTCGCTGCACATCGTCGAACAGATCCTCGACCTCCTGCCCGGCGGCGACTTCCGGACACAGGACAAGAAGGTCACCCCACCCCCGCGTGCCCGCATCGACGAGTCGATGGAGGCGCTGATCCACCACTTCAAGATCTTCACCGAGGGCTTCCACGTGCCCGAAGGCGAGGTCTACGCCGCCGTCGAGTCACCCAGGGGAGAGTTGGGCTGCTATCTCGTGTCCGACGGCGGACCCAAGCCCTACCGCATGCACATCCGCGGCCCGAGCTTCGCCAACCTCCAGACGCTGCCCCACCTCATGCACGGTCGCCTCGTTGCCGACGCCGTCGCCGTCATCTCGTCGGTCGATCCGATCATGGGCGAGGTCGACCGCTGATGTCGTATTTCACCGAGGCCAACGCCCGCACGGCTGCTGAGGTCATAGCCCGATATCCGAGGCCCAGGTCGGCCGTCATCCCGCTGCTGCACCTGGCACAGGAGCAGGAGGGGTGGGTCACCCGCGACGCAATGGTCGAGATCGCCGACCTGACCGGCGTCACGCCCGCCGAGGTGCTCGGCACAGGATCGTTCTACGAGATGTTCAGGTTCCACCCGGTCGGCCGCTACCTGGTCAACGTGTGCACCAACATCTCCTGCCAACTGCTCGGTGGCGAGGAACTGCTGCATCATGTAGAGGAATCCCTCGGCGTCCACGCCGGGGGGACCACCGACGACGGGATGTTCACCGTCGAAGAGGTGGAGTGCGTCGCCGCATGCACCGAGGCGCCCTGCTTCACCGTCAACTACCGCTACTTCCACCGGGCAGACAGCGACACCTTCGACGCCGTCGTCGCCGACCTGTACGCCGGCCGCAGCCCGTTGGCCCGGGGCGCACAGGGCGACCACGGGAACCTTCCCGCCCACGGAATCCTCGGGCGCCTCCGCCAGCACATCCCCGACGACCGTCGCGCCGGCGTCGTGCCCCCTGAGGAGGCCGGCGAGGAACCTGTCTGGCTGCGGACCACCCCCGCCACGGCACCGTCCGCGGCTACCTCCACGACACGTGCTCCCGATGCCTGAACCGACGGCCGTGCACCCCGACGACATGGGCTACGTGCCCCACGCTGCCGGCTTCGTCGCCAACGAGGGTCCGAAGTTGGTCAGCAGCCGCTTCCCCTACGAGGACTCCTACACGCTCGAATGCGCCCTCGCCACCGGGGCCTACACGGGCCTGCGTGCCGCACTCGGCCGAACCCCCGACGACGTGCACACCGAGGTCCGCGACGCCACCCTCCTCGGCCGCGCTGGTGCCGGCTTCCCCGCCGGTGTCAAGTGGGACTTCTGCCCCGAGGGAGTCTGGCCCCGCTACCTCGTCGCCAACGGAGACGAAAGCGAACCCGGTACCTACAAGGACCGCCTCCTCATGGAACGCGACCCGCACCAACTCATCGAGGGCTGCCTCATCGCCTGCTACGCCCTCGGCCTGTCGCAGTGCTTCCTTTACGTGCGAGGCGAGATGGCCCTGGCCCAGGAGCGCCTCGCCGCCGCCCTCAACGACGCCTACGCAGCTGGCTACGTCGGACGCAACATCTGCGACACCGACTTCTCCGTCGACATCACCCTCCACTGGGGTGCAGGCGCCTACATCGTCGGTGAGGAGACGGCGCTCATCGAGAGTCTCGAGGGAAACCGGGGGATGCCCCGCCTCAAGCCGCCGTACTTCCCGGCGGTCATAGGCCTGTACGGCAAGCCCACGATCGTCAACAACGTCGAGACCCTCGCCAACCTGCCGTGGATCCTCGAGCACGGCGCCGTCGCCTACAGGGGATACGGCTCCGAGGCATCGCCCGGCACCCGCCTGTTCGCCGTATCCGGGCACGTCGTGCGGCCCGGTGTCTACGAGGTCGAACAGGGCATCACCACATACCGGGATCTCATCTACGGCCTCAACTTCTGCCGGGGCATCAGGGACGGCAACGACCTGAAGGCTTTCATTCCCGGTGGAGCCTCGGCGCCGTGGTTCTTCGAGGAGCAACTCGACCTGCCCCTCGAGGCCCGGGACGTCGGTGCCGCCGGATCGATGCTCGGCTCCGGAGCGATCGTTGTCATGGACCACACCACCGACGCCGTGAAGGCATGCCTGCGGGTCGTGCGGTTCTTCGCCCGCGAGTCATGCGGCAAGTGCTCGCCCTGCCGGGAGGGCACCAGCTGGGAGGAGAAGATCCTCGAGCGCATCCTCGACGGCCACGGTCGGCCATCCGACCTGGACCTGCTGCTCGACATCGGCGACAACATCAGCCCCGGCCCCTACCCCGTCGCCGCCCACGGGGCCGCCGCCCTCGACGCCGTACCGTTCCCGCCCCGCCAGACCACCATCTGCCCACTCGGCCCGTCGTCGGTGGCACCCATCACCTCGGCGCTGCGGCGCTTCCGCAGCGAGTTCGAGGCCAAGATCACGCGCCGTGACGGCATCCCCGTCCAGTCGGCCCCGGTCGCCGACGGGGCTCCGGCATGAGCGACGTCGGGCAGTCCATGGAGATAACCGTCGACGGTCGCACCGTCGTGGCGAACCCCGGCGAGCTGCTGATCGACGCCTGCGAACGCACCGGCACCTACATCCCGAGGTTCTGCCACCACCCGCGAATGCAGCCGGTGGGCATGTGCCGGGCGTGCCTCGTGGAGGTCGACACCGGTCGGGGCCCGGCGCTGCAGGCCTCGTGCATGCTCGAGTGCAGCGCCGGCATGCAGGTCGACACGGAATCCGAGCGCACCCGCAAGGCCCAGGACGGCGTGCTCGAATTCCTACTCGTCAACCACCCACTCGACTGTCCCGTCTGCGACAAGGGCGGCGAGTGCCCGCTCCAGGACCAGACGGTGGCGTTCGGACCGGGTGAAAGCCGCTTCGTCGAGGAGAAGCGCCACTTCGAAAAGCCCATCCCGGTGAACGAAAACGTCTTCCTCGACCGTGAGCGCTGCATCCTCTGCGACCGCTGCACCCGCTTCGCCAGCGAGGTGGCCGGTGACGCCCTGATCCACTTCCAGGGCCGGGGCTCAGGCACCGAGGTCAACACCTTCCCCGATGAGCCCTTCAGCTCCTACTTCAGCGGCAACACCGTTCAGGTCTGCCCTGTCGGTGCACTGACTGCAGCGCCCTACCGCTTCAAGGCCCGCCCCTGGGACCTCGAGGAGGTCGAATCCACCAGCGTCGTCGACAGCGTCGGCAGCCGCATCGCCGTGCAGTCGTCACGCGACCGCGTGCTGCGCTTCCAGGGGGTCGACGCCGACGGCGTCAACTGGGGATGGCTCTCCGACAAGGAGCGTTTCATCTTCGAGGCGTACGACCACGAGGACCGCCTCGGGACGCCGCTGCTGCGCGGCGACGACGGCGACCTGGCACCGACCGGATGGGGCGAAGCGCTCGCCGCGGCGGCGGCCGCACTCACCGACGTCGACCCCGACCGGATCGCAGTCCTGGGCGGAGCCCGCCTCACCAACGAGTCGCAATACACCTGGGCCAAGCTGGCGAAGGGTGTGCTGGGCACCGACAACGTCGACGCCCAGTTGGGAGACGGTCTTCGCGCCGATTTCGTCCTCGGCCTGCCCAGGGCGACCATCGACGAGGCCTGTGTCCCCGGCGGCGTCATCGTGCTGCTCGGCCCCGACCCCAAGGAGGAACTGGGGGCGTTGTACCTGCGCCTGCGCCATGCGGTCGTCCACGACGGTGCCACGCTGATCGAACTGTCGCCCAGGGCGACGGGCCTCACGCCATTCGCCTCCCATTCGCTCCGGGTGCGCCCCGGAGAGGCGATCGGCGTCGTCCGTGCCATGTTCGGAGAGGGGGGCACCGCACCTATTGGTGGGGTAACCGTCGAAGAGGCGCAGGCGGTCGGCGCGATCATCTCCGAGGCGGCTGTCGGCCAGAACCGGCCGGTTACCGTGTTGCTGGGCCGGCAGTCGCTGGCCGAGGCACCCGGGACGGTCGTCGATGCGGCCCTCGTCCTGCACGACAGGATCGCCGACGTCCGCTTCCTGTCGATGCTGCGCCGTGGCAACGTCCACGGCGCCCTCGACCTCGGGCTGGCCCCTGGCCTGCTTCCCGGGCGGGTCGGCCTCGACGAGGGCCGGTCCCGGTTCGCCGACGCCTGGCCGACCACTCCGGCCAGAAGGGGCCGCGATGCCCTCGCCTCGCTGCAGGCCGCCGCCGACGGTGAGGTCGACGTACTGGTGCTGCTCGGCGCCGATGTCCTGGCCGACGTCCCCGACCACGACCTGGCGCGTCGCGGGCTCGAAGGGGCCGGAACGGTCATCGCCCTGGACCTGTTCGCCACACCGACCGTGGCCGCCGCCGACGTGGTCCTGCCCGCCACCGCCCCGACCGAGACCGACGGCACCGTCACAAACCTCGAGGGTCGGGTGAGCATCGTGGCCCGCAAGGTGACCCCGCCGGGGACTGCCCGCCCCGACTGGATGATCGCCGTCGAACTGGCCCGTCGACTGGGGGCCGACCTGGGCGTCTCCTCGCCCGACGACGTGTGGGCCGAACTCGCCATCGTCTCGCCGATCCACGCCCACGTCGACCCGGAGGCGCTCGTCGACCAGGCCCGGGAGGGCATCCTCATCAGCGGCGGCCCGGCCCTGGTCCGCCCGGCGCCCCTCGAGGTGCCCAGCCACGACAAGAACTCCTACCGCCTGGTCGTGACGCGCTCGATGTACGACCGCGGCGTACTCACAGCGCACAGCCGATCGCTGGCAGGCCTGGCCCCCGTGACCCGGCTGGCGTTCGAGCCCACCGACTTTGCCGCCCTCGGGGTGGCGGAGGGCGGCAGAATCGAGGTACGGGGACCGAAGGGCAACGCCGACGTCGTCGTCGGCCCCGATCCCAGGGTCACCAAGGGCACCGCCCACCTCCTGTTCAACCAGCAGGGTGTGTCGGCCGGCGACCTCATCGAGGCCACTGCTGCGGTGATCGACCTGACGGTGGTGCCGGTCTGATGGTCATCGCCGCTGATCCGCTCCTCCTCGGGCCCGTCGGCCTCGAGGTATTCCTGATCGTCCTGCTCAAGGTGGTCGTCGCGTTTGCCCTGCTGATGGTGTCGGTGATGCTGATGGTCTGGTTCGAGCGCAAGCTCATCAGCGACATGCAGAACCGCATCGGACCGGACGTGGCCGGACCGTGGGGCATCCTCCAGACCCTGGCCGACGGCATCAAGCTGTTCTTCAAGGAGGACCTGATCCCGGAAAACGCCGACCGGCCGGTGTTCAAGTTGGCGCCCTACCTGTCGCTGGTGCCGGCCTTCCTGGTCTTCGCCATCGTCCCGATCGGCGGCGACTTCCGCACCGGTGACGGCACCGTGGGCTGGTTCGGCCACCGCACCTTCCTACAGGTGGCCGATCCGCCGATGGGCATCCTGCTGTTCCTCGCCCTCTCCTCGGTCGCCGTCTACGGCGTGATGCTGGCCGGCTGGTCATCGGGCTCGAAGTACCCGTTGCTCGGCTCCGTTCGGGCGTCCGCCCAGATGATCAGCTACGAGGCTGCACTGGGCCTCGCCATCGCCACGGTCTTCCTGACCGGCGGCTCCCTTTCCACCCATGAGATCGTGTCCAGCCAGTCGAACTGGAACTGGAACGTTGCCACCACCGGCGTCGTACCGTTCCTGATCTTCCTGGTGGCCGGCACCGCCGAGTTGAACCGGCCGCCGTTCGACCTGGTCGAAGCCGAGCAGGAACTGGTGGGTGGGTTCCACACCGAGTACAGCTCGATCCGCTTCGCCGTGTTCTCCCTCGCCGAGTTCATGAACGTGATCACCATGTCGGCGATAGCGGTCACGCTCTTCCTCGGTGGCCCCGACGGCCCGATCCTCGTGGAGCGTGTCGCCTGGCTGTGGCCGATCCTGTGGTTCTCCCTGAAGCTCTCGGCCTTCCTCTTCACCTTCGTGTGGCTCAGGGCGACCCTGCCCAGGATCCGGTACGACCAGCTCATGGACCTGGGCTGGAAGGTCCTGATCCCGTTGGCGCTCGGCTGGTTCCTCCTGGTAGCGGCGCTCAACGTGGGCCGCGACAGGGGCTGGTCACCGGTGCCCGTCGTGCTCGTCAGCGTGGCCGTGCTGTGGGCGGGCACCGCCATGCTGGGTGGCGCCGTGCGCAAGGCCCGTGCCGAGCGGCGCGCCCTCGAGTTCGGGTCCGACGAGGCGCTCGACGCCGGGAACGGTGCCTGATGGGCTACTTCCGCGGCTTCGCCGTCACGTTCCGCAAACTCTGGGAGAAGCGGGTCACCATCCCGTACCCCGAACAGAAGCGCGACAAGCCCGAGCGTCTCCATGGTCGCCACGTCCTCAACCGGTACGAGGACGGCATGGAGAAGTGCATCGGCTGCGAGCTCTGCGCCGGCGTGTGCCCCGCAAGGTGCATCTACGTACGCGGCGCCGACAACCGGCCCGACGACCCGGTGTCACCGGGAGAGCGGTTCGGCTACGTCTACGAGATCAACTACCTACGGTGCATCCACTGCGACCTCTGCGTCGAGGCCTGCCCGACCGAGGCAATCACCGAGTCGAAGCTGTTCGAGTTCTCGTTCACCAACCGCTCCGACGCCGTCTACACCAAGGACGAGTTGCTGGTCGACGGCGAAACGGGTCGACCCCAACATCTGCCATGGGAGGACTGGCGCGAAGGGGAGGACGCCGACACGTCGGGCTGGATGCGTGCAACGTCCCCGTCGGGGTCCGCCGCCTATGCCGGAAGGGTCTCGTGGTCGGGTGAGCTGGGCTACGGGGTGCGACGCCCGGAGCAGGGCCAGTCCGGCCCGGAAGCCGGGGACGACGAGGGGAACGTCGCCTGATGGAAGCCGCCGTGTTCATCGTCAGTGCCGTGATCGTGCTCTCGGGCGCCTTCGGGGTGCTCCTGGCCCGCAACCCGGTCCACGCCGCCCTCTTCCTCGTCCAGTCCGTCTTCGGCGTGGCCGTGCTGTTCCTGCTGCTGGACGCCACGTTCCTCGCCGCCGTCCAGGTGATCGTCTACGCCGGCGCCATCGTCATCCTGTTCCTCTTCGTGATCATGCTGCTCGGCGTAGACCGGGTCGAGAACCTCGATGTCGAACCCATAGCCGGACAGCGGCCGCTCGCCGTTCTCATCGGTGCCGGAATACTGGGAACCACGCTCTCCGCCCTGCTGGTGGCGGTCGGTGGCCCGACCGGTGCCCCGGCGGCCAACTCCCCGTTGGGGGACGCCGGCGACAACACCCGACGCCTGGGCGAGGCGCTGTTCACCGACCACGTCTTCGCCGTCGAGTTGACCGCCCTGCTGCTCACGGTCGCCGTGGTCGGCGCCGTCGTGCTGGTCCGCCGCCTCGCCGGACCGCTCCAGCCCCTCCCGGTCGTGGCGGTTGCTTCGGAACCCGAAGACGAGCCCGAAGACACGGAAGAGGCCCCGGACGAAGAAGCAGGTGCCTGATGGAGGTCACCGTCGCCTGGTACCTGACGCTCGGCGCCGTCCTGTTCACGCTGGGCGCCGTTGGCCTTCTGGTACGTCGCAACCCGCTCGTGATGTTCATGTGCGTCGAGTTGATGCTCAACGCCGTCAACCTCACCTTCGTCAGCCTCGGTGACGACCTGGGCGACCTGGGCGGTCAGGTATCGGTGTTCTTCGTGCTGGTGGTGGCGGCCGCAGAGGTCGTGGTGGGCCTCGGGATCATCGTTGCGATCATGCGCCGACGCGCCGGGGCGACCGCCGACGACCTGTCGGTACTGAGGGGCTAGGGCATGCTCGACCTCGTCTGGCTCATCCCGGCGTTCCCGCTGGCCGGTTTCGCCCTGCTGCTGGTGGCCGGTCGACGCCTCGGCGAGCCTCGCTCCGGCTGGGTGGCGACCCTCGCCATGGTCGGGTCGTTCGCCGCCACGGTCGGCGTGGTCGTCGACCAGCTGTCGCACGATGAGCACCACCGCCGCTCGGTCACCACGCTGTTCTCCTGGGTGCCGGCCGGCGACCTGTCCGTCGACATCGGCTTCCTCGCCGACCCCCTGTCGCTGACGATGTGCCTCTTCATCACCGGCGTCGGCGCCCTCATCCACCTGTATTCGATCGGCTACATGCACGGCGACACCGACTTCAGCCGCTTCTTCGCCTACCTCAACCTGTTCGCCTTCTCCATGCTCGTCCTCGTTCTGGGCGACAACATGCTGTTGACGTTCCTCGGCTGGGAGGGCGTCGGGGCGTGTTCATACCTGCTCATCTCCTTCTGGTTCACCGACCCCGCCAACGCCTCCGCCGGCAAGAAGGCCTTCATCACGAACCGCATCGGCGACTGGGGCGTCCTCGTCGCCATGTGCCTGACGTTCTTCACGTTCGGCTCGCTCTCGTACGTCGAGGTGCTCGATGCAACCGATGCCGGGCAGGTCGCCGAGTCGACGGCCACCTTCATCGCCGTGATGCTCTTCGTCGGGGCGATCGGCAAGTCGGCGCAGTTCCCGCTGTACCTGTGGCTTCCCGATGCCATGGCCGGCCCCACGCCCGTTTCGGCACTGATCCACGCCGCCACGATGGTCACCTCGGGGATCTACCTCCTGACCCGCGTCAACCCGATCATCGCCGACGCAGCCGACTGGGTCCCCTCGCTCATCGCCTGGGTGGGGGTGGGCACGGCGCTGTTCGCAGCGACCATCGCCATGGCACAGACCGACATGAAGAAGGTGCTGGCGTACTCGACCATCAGCCAACTCGGTTACATGTTCCTCGCCGTGGGCTGTGGCGCCTACGTGCCGGCCATCTTCCACATGGTCACCCACGCCTTCTTCAAGGCGCTGCTGTTCCTCGGATCGGGCTCGGTCATCCACGGCATGGACGGCGACCAGGACCTACGCCACTACGGGGGTCTCCGGAAGTGGATGCCGGTCACCGCCTCCACCTTCATCATCGGCTGGCTGGCCATTGCCGGCGTGCCGCCGTTCGCCGGCTTCTGGTCGAAGGACGAGATCCTCGCGTACGCCTGGAACGAGAGCCCCGCCCTGTGGGCGGTCGGCCTGGTGACCGCCGTGCTGACCGCCTTCTACATGACCCGCCAGGTGGTGCTCACCTTCTTCGGCCGACACCGCTACGCCGACGCCCGACCCGACGAGGTGGTCGCCGCATGGGACGGCCGCCTGGCCGGTGCGACGGCCAACCTTGACGACTCCGTGGCAACCGTCGAAGCGGCGCGCACGGGCCGCGAATCGGCGGTTGCCGTTCGTGCAGAGGCGGAGTCCGCACACGCTTCGGCCATCGAAGCGGCCCGATCGGCGACCTCCGGAGACACGGCGGACGACGCCTCCGATCCTGAGGTGCTCGCCCAGGCGGTGCTCGCCGCAGAGGACGCCGTGACCGCTGCCGTCATGGCGGTCGAGGTGGCCGAGGAGTCGTTGGCCGTCGCCCAGGCGGCGCACACCGTTGCCGCCGCCGACCACGCCATCGTCATCGCCGCCGCTGAGGACCGTGACGAGGTTCCCGCGCTCGCCCTCGACGCCGCGCCCGACACCGACGACGTCGCCGACCACCTGCCCGATGCGGTGGCCGCCCGTGCCGACCACCACCCGCACGAGTCGCCGTGGACGATGACCCTGCCGCTCGTGGTCCTGGCGGTCCTGTCGGTCGGTGGTGGGATCATGCAGCTCCCGTTCGCACCATCGCTCAGGTTCCTCGAGCAGTGGCTCGAGCCCTCGCTGTTCGGCAACGAGGTCCACCTCGGTCTCGGCGCCGGGACGCTCTGGGTGCTGGCGGCCATCGCCATCGCCGGCGGCCTCGTCGGAATCGCCGTCGCCATCGCCGCCTACCAGCGTCGTCGCATCGACTACCGGGTCTTCGAACAGCCACTGCTGGCCGATGCCTGGGCCATCGACCGGGCCGTGGGCGACTTCATGGGCGGCCCGGGACGGGCCGGCTTCGAGGCCACCACCACCTTCGACGAGCGCATCGTGGACGGCGCCGTCAACGGGGTCGGTACGTCGGTTCGCCGCCTGGCCGGCGTGCTGCGTCGCTTCCACAACGGGCTGGTCCGCACCTACGCCGCCGGCGCCGCACTGGGAGCGGTCGCACTGCTGCTGTGGTTCCTCACGAGGGCCAGTTGGTGATCCCCGTGCTCGCCTCCGCCTCGCCCTCCTTCCCGGTGCTGCCCGCATTGGTCCTCACGCCCCTGCTCGGCGCCCTGTTGGTGATCCTCGGACCCCGCCGCCGCCCGGAACTGTTGAAGCTGGTGGCCGTGCTCGCCACGATGGCGACCGGAGCGCTCACGCTGTGGCTGCTCTCCGCCTTCGACCCCGGAGTCGACGGCTTCCAGTTCGGCAGCCGCCATGCATGGATCGAGGAGCTCGGCATCTCCTGGCTGTTCGGCATAGACGGGATCTCGCTGTTCCTCGTCGCCCTGACGGGGATCCTGTTCCCGATCGCCATCCTGGCCACCGACCCGGGGCACGACAGCCGCGCCTACTACGCCTGGATGCTGGTCCTCGAAGGCGGCGTGATGGGCGTGTTCGCCAGCCTCGACCTGGTCATCTTCTTCCTGTGCTTCGAGATCGTGCTCGTCCCGATGTACTTCCTCATCGGCCGGTGGGGCCACGGCAACCGCACCTATGCGGCCACCAAGTTCTTCCTCTACACGATGGCCGGCTCGGCGCTGATGCTCGTCGGCATCGTGTCGCTGGCGTTCCTGCATGCCGACGCCACCGGCGGGCCGCTCACATTCGACCTGATCGCCATCGCCGAGGCGCAGAGCATCGCCACCGAGACCGCCCGCTGGCTGTTCCTGGCCTTCGCACTGGCCTTCGCCGTCAAGGTGCCGATCTTCCCGCTGCACACCTGGCTTCCCGACGCCCACACCGAGGCACCCACCGCAGGTTCCGTGATCCTCGCGGGTGTGCTCCTCAAGTTGGGCACCTACGGGTTCCTGCGCTTCGGCCTGTACCTGTTCCCGGAGGCCACCCACCACTTCGCCCCGGTCTTCCTCGTGCTCGGAGTGGTCGGCATCGTCTACGGGGCGGTCGTCGCCACCATGCAGAAGGACCTCAAGCGCCTGGTCGCCTACTCATCGGTGGCGCACCTCGGGTTCATCATCCTGGGCACATTCGCCCTCAACACAGAGGGCATCGAGGGCGGCCTGCTCCAGATGGTCAACCACGGCATCTCCACCGGCGCCCTGTTCCTCCTGGTCGGGATGATCTACGAACGACGCCACACGCGCCAGATCGCCGAACTGGGTGGACTCCAGAAGTCGGCCCCGATCCTGGCAGCGGTCTTCACCGTGGTGATGCTGTCGTCGATCGGCCTTCCCGGCCTGAACGGCTTCGTCGGCGAGTTCCTCGTGCTGGTCGGGACCTTCAACGCCCACCGTTGGTATGCCGTGGCGGCCGGCGGCGGCGTGGTGCTGGCCGCCCTCTACCTGCTGTGGGCCTACCAGCGGGTGTTCCACGGCCCCGCCGAGGGCGACAACGCGGAGATGCCCGACCTGCGCCTGCGCGAGGGCCTGGTCCTGGCACCGCTGCTGGCGTTGATCGTGGTGCTCGGCATCTACCCGAAGCCGGTCATCGAGCGCATGGAGCCGGCGGTCGACGCCCTCGTCGAACACGTGGAACGACACGTCGACGGCTTCCACGAGCCGACCAGCCGCATGGGCGTCGACATCATCCCTGATGGTGCCGCGGATTCGGAAGAGGGTCGCTGATGTTCGCCCAGGCCGGAACCGTCGCCACCCCCGAGGTGCTCTGGTGGGCGCTGGTCCCGCTGCTGGTCCTCGCCGGTGCGGCTGTGCTGCTGCTGACCGTCGCCTCGCTGGTGCGGCGGTTGCCCGAGTGGCTGCCTGCCGCCTGGACGATCGTGGCCGGCCTTGCCGTGCTCGTGTCGGTCGTCCCGCTCTGGAACGAGGTCCAGGACGACGGTGCCCGCTCGTTCCTGGCCGGCGCAGTCGGGATCGACGGTTCGACGCTGTTCGTGACCGCCCTGCTCGCCGTCGCCGTGGTAGCCACGGCACTGCTCTCCCGGGCCTACCTCACCCGCGAGGACCTGCCGGGCGTCGAGATCTACGTACTGCTGCTCCTCTCAGCCGCAGGCGGCGTGGTCATGGCATCGGCCAACGACCTGATCGTGCTGTTCCTCGGACTCGAGTTGCTGTCGATCGCCGCCTACGTCATGGCCGCACTACACCTGCGCCGCATCCAGTCGCAGGAGGCGGCCCTCAAGTACTTCGTGCTGGGGGCGTTCGCCGCGGCGTTCCTGCTCTACGGGATCGCACTCGTGTACGGCTCCACCGGCTCCACCGGCCTCGCCCGCATCGCCGGCTACCTGTCGACCACCATCCTGCTCGAGGACGGGATGCTGCTGGTCGGCTTCGGCCTGTTGCTGGTCGGTTTGGGCTTCAAGGTTGCAGCCGTGCCGTTCCACGCCTGGGCCCCCGACGTCTATCAGGGTGCCCCGACCCCGGTGGTCGCCTGGATGGCCGCCGGCGTGAAGGCCGCCGGATTTGCCGCACTGCTGCGGGTCTTCGTGTTGACGTTCGGCTCGTGGTCGGGGGAGTGGCAGCCCGCCGTGTGGGGCCTCGCCATCCTCACCGTGCTGGGCGGATCGATCGTGGCGGTCGTCCAGACCGATGTCAAGCGCATGCTGGCGTACTCGTCGATCGCCCACGCCGGGTTCCTGCTGGTCGGCGTGCAGGCCGCATCCGATCGCGGCACGGCCGCCGTGCTCGCCTACCTCGGGGCGTACACGCTTCTGGCCTGCGGCAGCTTCGCCGTGGTCACCGTCGTGGGTGGCACCGGCGACGACCGCCACGGCCTCGATGCCTACCGGGGGCTCGGCGCACGTCGGCCATGGTTGGCCGGTGCATTCGCCGTGCTGCTGCTGGGACAGGCCGGCGTGCCGTTCACGGCAGGCTTCGTGGCCAAGTTCGGCGTGATCGCCGCCGCTGCGGAAGGTCGCTCCTATGCCCTCGCCGGGATCGCCATGGTGGCCGCCGCCGTAGCCGCCTTCGTCTACCTGCGGATCCTCGTGGCGATGTACATCGAGGACGGAGGCCCGGAAGATGACACCGATGCCACCCCATGGGGACCCCGCATCGTGATCACCGCGTCGGTCGCCCTTGTGCTGTTCCTGGGCGTCGTCCCCGGCCCGCTCGTCGACCTGGCGAGGGACGCCGTCCCCGTCCTGGTGGGGGGTTGAGATGATCCGGGTCACAGCCGGTTCGCGGCCGTTTCACACGGCGAAGGTGGCGCTGCCCGCTAACCTCCCCGAAGGGCCGCGACGGCGTCGTCCGGCACCCTTCACGCCCACCTATCTTCCCGCAATCCGTTAGGTTCACCCTTCGTGTCCGAGTTCCTCCGAAACTGGTTGATGGTCGTTGTCTTCGGCGGCCTCGCCGTCGTGCTGGTCGGCATCTTCATCGGGCTCAGCAGCCTGCTCCGCCCGAAGCGAGCCACCGTCCAGAAGGTCATGAACTACGAGAGCGGCGTCGACCCGCAGGGCGACCGCTGGAGCCAGTCGAACATCCGGTACTACGTGTTCGCCCTCATGTTCGTGCTCTTCGACGTGGAGGCAGTGTTCATCTTCCCGTGGGCCGCCCGACTCGAGTCCTACAGCGTGTTCGGCCTCGTCGAGATGGCCATCTTCATCTTCATCCTCGCTCTGGGCCTCTTCTACGCCTGGCGCAAGCGACTGCTGCGTTGGATCTGAGGAGCAGGGCAACGAACTGGACATGGGACTCGTAGAGAACGGCAAGCTGCCGAAGCCACTCACAGCGCTGCTCAACGTCAGCCGCAAGTACTCCCTCTGGGTGTACCAGTGGGGCCTCGCCTGCTGTGCCATCGAGATGGGTGCCGCCTTCGCCTCGCCCCGCTACGACGTCATGCGCCTCGGCGTGATCCCGTTCCCGGCCTCGCCCCGCCAGGCCGACCTCGTCGTCGTCTCGGGCACCGTCACCGACAAGATGGCACCGGCGGTCAAGCGTCTCTACGAACAGATGCCCGACCCCAAGTACGTGATCTCGATGGGCTCCTGTGCCAACTGCGGCGGCCCCTACTGGGACTCCTACTCGGTCACCAAGGGCGTCGACCAGATCATTCCCGTCGACGTGTACGTGCCCGGCTGCCCGCCACGCCCCGAGGCGCTACTCGAGGGCATCGTGCTTCTCCAGGAGCGAATCCGATCTGAGGACATGGGCGAACGCTGGAACGGAGACCCCATTGTCGTCTCCTGAGGAATCCGTGGACACGGTCGACGACGTCGAGGCGCCCACCGTCGACGTTGCACGCGACGCCCTCGTGTCGACCCTCGTCGAAGCCCTGGGCGATGGGTTCGTAACCGGCGAGGTGCATCCCGGAGTCGATGTGTGGGTGCGGGTGACCGCCGACTCCTGGCTGGCCGCAGGCGTCGCCCTCCGCGACCGCTGCGGCATGTCGTACTTCAACTTCCTGTCCGCCATCGACTGGAAGCCCTCGCCCTACGGGCGCGACATGGACGCCCAGGTCAACGACCCCGAGGTGAGCGAACCGGGACCCATGGAGTGGGGCACCACCGGCGGCGAGACCCGCTTCCAGGTGCTCGCCCGTGTCCACGACCCCGTGTCCGGCCTCGGCATCACGGTCAAGGCCGACCTTCCCGACGACCGGCCCGAGGTCGACTCGTGGATACCCGCCTACGCGGGTGCCGACTGGCACGAGCGGGAGGCCTGGGAGATGTTCGGCATCAGCTTCAGGGGCCACCCCAACCTGGTCCACCTCTACCTGCCTGGCGCCTTCGAGGGGAACCCACTGCGCAAGGACTACCCACTGCTGGCCCGGCGCATCAAGCCGTGGCCGGGGATCGTTGACGTGGAACTCATGCCGGGCGACGACGAGGCGTCGGAAGAAGGCGACGACGCATGACCGACACCCAGCAGCTCGCCTACATCGCCGCCCAGGCCGCCGACGCACGCGTGAACGTCGAACTCGAAACCGAGGGCATGACCCTCAACATCGGACCGCAGCACCCGGCCACCCACGGCACCCTGCGCATCATCGTGCGGCTCGACGGCGAACGGGTCGTCGCCGCCGAACCTGTCATGGGCTACATGCACCGCGGCTACGAGAAGCTGGCCGAGGTCCGCACCTACCCGCAGGTCACCACGCTGGTGAACCGCATCGACTGGCTGGGCAGCTTCGCCAACGAGGTCCCGTTCATCCTCGCCGCCGAGCGGCTCATGGAGGTCGAGGCCCCGCCCCGGGCAAGGTGGATCCGCACCGCCCTGTTCGAACTGTCCCGCATCGCCAACGTGATTCTGTTCCTCGGCGACATGGCCGTGCAACTGGGGGCCGTCACGCCCGTCTTCTTCGCTTTTCGCGACCGCGAGTTCGTGCTCAACCAGATCGAGGCGGTCACCGGCGGCCGCTTCCACCCCAACTTCGACCGCATCGGCGGCCTCAAGGACGACCTCCCCAAGGGCTGGATCGAGGAGACCCGGGGCGTTCTCGCCCGCATCCGGACCTTCTGCGACGAAATGGAGGACCTGGTCGCCGGCAACGAGATCTTCGAGGCCCGGACCCGCAACATCGGTGTGGTCCCGGCCGACATCGGCCTCGCCTACGGGCTGTCCGGCGCCAACATCCGGGCCAGCGGCGTCGACTGGGACCTACGTCGCGACAGCGACATGGGCCTCGCCCACCGGGAGCTCGACTGGAAGGTCTGGACCCATCCCGACGGCGACTCGTTCGCCCGCTACTGGGTGCGCCTCCAGGAGGTCCGCGAGGCCTGCACCATCGTCGAGCAGTGCCTCGACGGCATCCCCTCCGGGCCGGTCATGGCCAAGGTGCCCCGCATCATCAAGGTGCCAGCCGGAGAGGCCTACGTGGAGACCGAGAACCCGCTCGGCGTCATGGGCTACTACATCGTCTCCAAGGGTGAGCTGGTCCCGTACCGCGTCAAGATCCGCTCGGCGTCGTTCAACAACGTCTCGATCACGCCGTGGCTGCTCGAGGGCGTCTACGTCCCCGACGTCATCTCGATCCTCGCCAGCCTCTACTTCATCCTCGGGGACATCGACCGATGAACACCCTCACCCTCGCCGTCGAGTTGGCCTACTGGCAGCAGACCACCATCCGGGCGGTCGTCGGCCTCGTGGCCGTGCTGCTCCCTGCCGGCACGCTCGTCTACCTGTTCCTGTTCAAGATGATGAGCTTCATGCAGAGCCGGCTCGGCCCCATGGAGGCCGGCCCCTACGGATCGCTGCAGCTCCTCGCCGAGGTCGGCAAGTTCCTCCAGAAGGAGGACATCGTCCCGGAAAACGCCGACCGGATCGTGTTCAAGGCGGCGCCGTTCGTGGTGCTGGTCTCGACGTTCCTGCTTGTTCTGGTCATACCCGGCGGACCGGACCTGATGTTCATCGACGTCGACACGGGCATCTTCCTGGCCCTGGCGGTCTCGTCGATCTCTGTGATCGGGATCCTCATGGCCGGTTGGGCATCGGCCTCCAAGTACTCCCTGCTGGGTGCCCTGCGGGCCACGGGACAGCTCATCGCCTACGAGTTGCCGCTGGTCCTGGCGGTCATGGGCGTCGTCATCCAGGCCGGCACCCTCAACATGCAGGGCATCGTGATGGCGCAGGCCGAGGGGGAGATCTTCGGTTTCGGCGGCATCGGCAGCCCCTTCATCATCACGCAGTTCCTGGGGTTCGCGATCTTCCTGATCGCCGTCCAGGCCGAGCTCACGCAGCCTCCGTTCGACATGCCTGTCGCCGAGTCCGAACTCGTCACCGGCTACCTCACCGAATACTCCGGTATGCGCTTCCTGATGTTCTTCATCGGCGAGTTCGCCACCGCCGGCATCTTCTCGGCCCTGGCCGCAACCCTGTTCCTCGGGGGCTGGTACGTGCCGGGCCTGGACCCGACCGACAACCTGTTCAACGTCATCGGCCCGATGGTCCTGCTGGGCAAGATCGTCCTGGTCGCCTTCCTGATCTTCTGGTTCCGGTTCACCTACCCGCGCTTTCGCGAGGACCAGCTCCAGACGCTGGCCTGGAAGGTGCTCATCCCGTTGTCGCTCGTCAACATCGTCGCAACCGGCGTGCTGAAGGTGGTGTTCTGATGCCCGCCCCCGGGCTTCCCGGCCTCATCAAGGGCCTCGGCGTCACGATGAAGACCATGGTGCGCACGCTCACCAAGGGCTCCCACACCGTCCAGTACCCGAGGGTCAAGGAGGCGCCCGTGACCCGGGCGCGTGGCGTCATCGCCCTGCACGAGGAGAACTGCACGTCGTGCATGCTGTGCGCCAGGGAGTGCCCCGACTGGTGCATCTACATCGAGGGCCACAAGTACCTGGCACCACCGCGGCGTCCCGGCGGCAAGCCCCGCAAGAAGAATGCCCTCGACCGCTTCGACATCGACTATGCGCTGTGCATGTACTGCGGCATCTGCGTCGAGGTGTGCCCGTTCGAGGCCCTGTTCTGGACACCGGAGTTCGAGTACTCCGAGCCCAGGATCGCCGACCTGCTCCACGACAAGACCCTCCTGGGCAAGTGGATGGAGACGGTTCCCGACTTCACGGAGTACGAGGCCGGCAGCGAGGCCAAGAAGGCCAAGGTGCCCCGGTGACCGTGCTGGCCGCCCTCCAGGGCTTCGATTCGCTGATGAGCGGCGACACCGTCGTCGCCCAGAACATCGCGTTCGGGATCCTGGCCCTGGTGATGATCGTGGCGGCCCTGCGCATGGTCACCACCAGCAACGTGGTCCACGCTGCGCTCTACCTCGTGATCGTGCTGGCCGGCGTGTCCGGGATCTTCATCCTGCTGGGCGCCGAGTTTGTCGGCGTCACGCAGGTCCTCGTCTACATCGGGGCGATCGTCGTGCTGTTCCTGTTCGGCATCATGCTCACCCGGGGCGCCCTGGGTGAGGACGAGGAGGCCGACACCGAAAAGCGCCGCATGGCCGTGCTGGTCGGCGTTCTGGTACTGGTCGTCACCGGCGGTGCAGTGCTCGACTCGTTCGGCGACGCCGCCGTGAACCGTGCCGCCCCGAGCCTCACCGCCGAGATCGGTGACACGATCTTCAGCCAGTACATCGTCCCGTTCGAGGCCGTGTCCGTCCTGCTGCTGGCCGCCCTCATCGGGGCGATCGTCGTGGCGAGGAAGGACTGAGATGCTGCTCAACCAGTTCCTCCTCCTCGCCGCCGCCCTGTTCGCCATCGGCGTCTACGGCGTGCTGGCCCGACGCAACGGCGTGCTCGTCCTCATGTCGATCGAACTGATCCTCAACGCCGTCAACATCAACCTGGTTGCCTTCTCGGCGGTCCGCGCGACCGTCGGCGGCGAGATCTTCGCCCTGTTCATCATCGCCGTGGCCGCCGCCGAGGTCGGTGTGGGGCTGGCCATGGTGCTGCTGCTGTACCGGAACCGCCGCAGCATCGACCTCGCCGGCATCGACCAGTTGAGGGGCTGACGTGACCGATCTGCTCACCCTGGCCGCCACGACGGCATCCGGCCTGTCCCTCGGGATCACCGAGGGCGGGAGTTGGCTGCTGCGCAACGCCTGGCTGATCCCGGCGCTGCCGGCGCTGTCGTTCCTCGGGATCCTGTTCTTCGGCAAGCGGATGCCGAGGGGCGGCTCCGAACTCGGCATCGCCCTCGTCGGCATCGCCTTCGTGCTGTCGCTGCTGACCGCCGCCGCGTGGATCGACCACCGCGACAACTTCGAGGGCGAGGAGGTTCATCGGGCCGTCGCCGCCGCCGAGGACCACGCCGACGAGGGTCACGCCGACGAGGGCCACGCCGCCGGCCATCCCTCCCTGGCCGTTCACAACACCGTCACCTGGTTCGAACTCAACGACGTCACGTTCACCGCCGGCACCCTCGTCGACGGGCCCGCCGTGATGATGCTGGTGGTCGTCACCCTCGTCTCGTTGCTGGTGCACGTGTATTCCACCGAATACGTCGCCGGCGACCAGCGCTACACGCACTTCTTCGCCTTCCTGTCGCTGTTCACCGCCTCGATGCTGCTGCTCGTCGTCTCCGAGAACACGCTGCAGCTCCTGGTTTCGTGGGAGTTGGTCGGCGTCTGCTCCTTCGTGCTGATCGGCCACTGGTGGGAGGAGAAACCCAACAGCGACGCAGCGCTCAAGGCGTTCCTCACCAACCGGGTCGGCGACATGGGCCTCATCGTCGGTGTCACGATCCTGTTCTTCACCGTCGGCTCGGCACTACCCGGTCAGTTCGGTTCGTTCTCGATCGCCGAGACGAATGCCCTGGCGGGCGCCGGCCGGCTCTCGCACACGGCGCTGCTGGTGGCGTCCTGCTGCCTGATGGCCGCCGTCATGTCGAAGTCAGGCCAGTTCCTCCTGCACACCTGGCTGCCGGACGCCATGGCCGGACCCACACCGGTCTCGGCGCTCATCCATGCCGCCACCATGGTCGTCGCCGGCGTGTTCATGATCGCCCGCATGTACGGCGTGTTCTTCGAGGGCTTCTCGATCGGCGGCAGCTCGATCAACCTCATGGCCCTCATCGGCGGGCTCACGACCCTGGTCGGCGCCTGCCTTGCGTTCGTACAGCGCGACATCAAGAAGGTGCTCGCCTACTCGACCATCTCACAGCTGGGATACATGGTCATGGCCCTCGGCGTCGGTGCCTGGACGGCGGCCCTGTTCCACCTGTTCACGCACGCCTTCTTCAAGGCCTGCCTGTTCCTCGGGTCGGGGTCGGCCGCACACGCCGTGCACTCGTTCGACATGAAGTCAGACATGGGCGGCCTCCGAAAGCACATGCCGCACACCTACCGGACGTTCGTCATCGGATCGATCGCCCTCGCCGGGCTGCCGCCGTTGGCCGGCTTCTGGTCCAAGGACGAGATCCTCGTAGGCACCGGCGGCTGGGGCCTGTTCGGCGGCACCGGCGGCAACGGCGCCTACACGTTCATGCTGGTCATGGGAGTCACCACCGCCGCGTTGACCGCCGCCTATATGACCCGCTGCATCTACCTCACCTTCTTCGGCGAGTTCCGCGGCCACGGCACCCCCCACGAGTCGGGCCCACGCATCGTCGTTCCGCTCTGGATCCTCGCCGGACTCGCCATCGTGGCCGGCCTCCTGAACCTCCCGAAGGGCTTCCCGCTGGTACCCGGGTCGCTCCAGGAGCGGTTCGGCCACTTCGTCGAACCGGTCGCCGCCTACTTCCCGTCGATCTCGCACGGCACGCCCAGCTGGTCGCTGGCGATCGCGTCGACGCTGGTGGTCCTGTCCGGGATCGCCGTGGCCGGCTGGTACTACTTCGTCAAGGTCGAGGCAGCCTCGAAGGCCGCCGGTGAGAGCCTCACCGAACTCCCGGACGGCCTGACCAGCAGATACCCGCTGGCGAAGATGGGCCACACCTTCCTCGTCCAGAAGTACTACCTGGACCACCTCTACACCGACATCATCGCCGGCGGCACCAAGGGGCCTGTCGCCGCTGCCGCCTACAAGGTCGACCAGGACGTCATCGACGGCGTCGTCAATGCTGCCGGGGAGAACGCCGTCAAGGCGGGCAACCTCGTGTACCACCGCTTCGACCAGTTGGTCGTCGACGGCATCGTCAATTCCTCGGGTCGCGCCTCATCGGGTGCGGGCGGAGAACTCCGAAAAATCCAGACCGGCAAGGTCCAGGACTATGCGGCGATCCTTTTCGCCGCTGCCACGGTCCTCGCCGGGATACTCATCGTCATCGTCTAGGAGACGGCCGACATGGAAAATCTGCTCGACGGTTGGGGCCTCACGGTCGTAACGTTCTCACCGCTGGTGGGTGTGGCGCTCATGCTGCTCATCCCCCGCTACCAGGAGGACCGGCACAAGCTGGTCGCCCTCGTCACCTCGTTGTGGGTGGCGCTGGTCGCCGTACTGCTCCTCATCGAGTTCGACATCGGCCACACCGACCGGCTGCAGTTCGCCGTCGACAGGGTCTGGATCGACGTCATCTCGAGCCACTACTCGATGGGGATCGACGGCATGTCGTTGCCGCTCATCCTGCTGACCGTGCTGATCGTGCCGTTGTGCATCGTCTACAGCTGGAACCACTTCCCCGAGCCCCACAACCCCAAGGCGTTCCTGATCCTGATCCTGATCCTCGAGACCGGGATGGTCGGCACGTTCGTCGCCCAGGACCTGGTCCTGTTCTTCGTGTTCTTCGAACTCGTGCTGCTCCCGATGTTCTTCATGATCGCCGTCTGGGGTGGCCCGAACAGACGCTACGCCTCGCTCAAGTTCTTCCTGTTCACGCTGTTCGGATCGGCGCTGATGCTGGTGAGCTTCCTGGCCCTGTTCTTCCTGACGGGCGCCGAGTCGTTCGTGTTCACCGACCTGGCCGACGCCGTGGCATCCCACGGGGTGTCGCGCACGGCCCAACTCTGGATCTTCGGCGGCATGTTCCTCGGCTTCGGCATCAAGGTGCCGATGTTTCCGTTTCACACCTGGCTGCCCGACGCCCACACCGAGGCCCCGACGGTCGGCTCGGTGATCCTGGCGGCCGTGCTCCTGAAGCTCGGCACCTACGGCTTCATCCGCATCGCCATCCCGATCCTCCCTGAGGCCGCTGTCGAGTGGGCCCCCTGGATCGGCCTGCTGGCGGTCATCGGCATCATCTACGGTGCCCTCGGCTGCCTCGCCCAGACCGACATGAAGCGCCTCATCGCCTTCTCGTCGGTGGCCCACATGGGCTTCGTGATGCTCGGCATCGCCACCCTCACCGACTTCGGCATCAACGCCGCCGTCATGGGCATGGTCGCCCACGGCCTCATCACCGGGATGCTCTTCTTCCTCGCCGGCTCGATGAAGGAGCGCTACCACACTCTCGAGATCAGCAGCCTGGGCGGCCTGCTCGTACAGGCACCCCGCATGGGCTGGATCTTCGGCCTCTGTGCGATGGCGTCGCTGGGCCTGCCGGGGCTGGCCGGCTTCTGGGGGGAGTTCCCGGCGATCCTGTCGGCCTACAGCCCGGCCAACGGCGTGCCGGTCGAGACCTTCCGCACCTTCATGGTCATCGCAGCGGTCGGCACGGTCCTGGCCGCCGGCTACCTGCTCTGGCTACTCCAACGGACCGCCTTCGGCACGCCGCCGGACGAGTTCGCGAACGATCCGCACATCACCGACACGTCGCGTGAAGAGTGGATCGCATGGGCGCCGATGCTCGTCCTGATCGTCGCCATCGGCGTCTACCCGAACCTCGTGTTCCGGCTCTCCGATGGCGCCGTCGATGCCTCGCTGCACCAGTGCCTCAAGGTTGAAGTCTCGGAACTGACAGCCGAACAGGCAAAGGCGCTGGGTTGCGCCGACGTCTACGAGATCTCGGTCGCCGACGAACATGGCGTCGACGAGCATGCGGCGGTTGGGGGCTGACCCGTGTCCGTCGAGCTGCTGACCCTGGCGTTCGAGCGCCCGCCGATCGACTGGCACGCCTTCGCGCCCGAGATCACGCTGCTGTGCGTCGGTGCCCTGATCACGTTGGTCGACATCGTCTTCCTCGAAAGGGCCCGGCCCTACACGGCGGCGCTGGCCGGACTCGGGGTGCTGGCAACGCTCATTCCGATCCTGACGCTCGCCCTCGACGGCGCCGACCGCACCATGTTCGGCGGCGCCTACGTGGTCGACGACTTCGCGCTCGTCACCAAGGCCATCTTCCTGCTGGCCGGCTACGTCGTGATCCTGCTGTCCACGAACTACGTAGCCGAGGGCGACTACTGGGAGAACGAGTACTACGGCCTGCTGCTGGCATCGCTCATGGGCATGGTGATGATGGCGTCGTCGCGCGACCTCATCTCGATCTTCGTGGCGCTCGAGCTGCTGTCGATCCCGGCCTACCTGATGGTGGCGTGGCGCAAGCGCGACCTGCGCTCCAACGAGGCGGGGCTCAAGTACTACCTGATGGGCGTGTTCGCCTCGGCGGTGATGCTCTACGGCATGTCGCTGCTGTTCGGCGTGGCCGGCTCGACGCAACTGTCGCACATCGCCGACGCCCTGGTCGGCGCCGGACCGTCGGTGGCGGTCGTCACCATGGGCATCGTGTTCGTCGTGGCCGGGTTCGCCTTCAAGGTCTCGGCGGCGCCGTTCCACACCTGGGCGCCCGACGTCTACGTGGGTGCCCCCACCCCGGTCACGGCGTTCCTGGCGGTCGCCTCGAAGGCCGCGGGCTTCGTCGCCCTGCTGCAGCTCGTCTACGTCGGCTTCTATGCGCGGCCCGAGGTGTTCGAGCCGCTGGTCTGGATCCTCGCCGCCGTGTCCATGACGGTCGGCAACCTGATCGCCCTGCGCCAGACCGACCTGGTGCGGCTCATGGCCTACTCGGGCGTCGCCCAGACCGGCTTCATCATCGCCCCGCTTGCGGTGGCGGGGCACAGCGGCGCAATCGGCGATCAGGCCCTGTCGGCGGTGGTCACCTATCTGGCCGTCTACGCCGCCATGAACCTGGGCGCCTTCGCCGTCATCATCACGCTGGCCCGCCGCAGCGGTTCCACCGAGATCGGGTCGTTCTCGGGCGCCTTCCACTACGCCCCGGCGATGACGGTAGCCATGACGATCTTCTTCGGGTCGCTGGCCGGCATCCCGCCACTGGGCGGCTGGTTCGCCAAGTTCGAGGTCTTCCGGGTGCTGGCGACCGCCGGCGAACCGTGGGGCTACGCCCTGGCGGTGATCGCCGCCGTCAACGCCGTGATCGCGCTGTACTACTACGCCGCCGTGCTCCTGAAGATGTGGGCCGAGGATGCGCCCGAGGGCGACCACCGCCCGGTGCCGTTCACCCCGTCGCTGACCTCGGCGCTGGTCATCTGCGGCGGCGTGACGCTGCTGTTCGGGGTCGTGCCCCAGGTGGTGGCACGCTTCACCGACGTCAGCCTGCTGGCCCTCGGGGGCTGACATCGCCGGTCCCGTCGACCGGCTGACGGCGCTGGTCCGCGGACAGGGTCCGCTGTGCTTCGATGAGTACGTCGACGCCTGCCTCTACGACCCTGCCGAAGGCTTCTACGCATCGGGTGGTGCTGCCGGCCGTCGGGGGGACTTCATCACGAGCCCCGAGGTCGGGCCGCTGTTCGGTGCCGTGCTGGCCCGCTGGATGGACGGCGTCTGGGAGCGGCTCGGCCGACCGGTCGACTTCACCGTGGTCGAGGCCGGTGCGGGACGGGGCACGCTGGCCCGCTCGGTGCTGGCCACAGCCCCTGCCTGTCTGGCCGACGGCCGGTACATGGCTGTCGAGCGGTCCGATGCCCTACGTGAGGGCCTTCCTTCTGGTGTCGAGCGGCTCTCCGACCTGCCGGACGGTCCGGTCACGGGGGTGGTCGTGGCCAACGAACTGCTCGACAACCTGGCCTTCCGTATGCTCGCGGCGTTCGACGGCGCCTGGCACGAGGTCCGGGTCGGTGTCGGAGATGAGGGCTTCGTCGAGGTGGTGGGGGAGGCGGTCGACGTGGTCGGCCTGCCCGACCCGGTCGACGGCGCCCGGATCCCGCTGCAGGATGACGCCGCCGCCTGGGTGGGCCGGGCCCTGGGCCTGCTCGACCGGGGCGTGCTGCTGGCGTTCGACTACGCCTCGACGACGGCCGACCTGGCCCAACGTCCGTGGGGCGAGTGGCTGCGCACCTACCGGGGCCACGAGCGCGGCGGCCACCCGCTCGACGCCCCCGGCAGCCAGGACGTGACCGTGGAGGTCGCCATCGACCAGCTCCCAGGCACACCGACCGTCACCACACAGGTGGCATTCCTGCTGGCCAACGGCATCGACGACCTGGTCGACGAGGGCCGCCGACTCTGGCAGGAAGGCGCCGCCGCCGGCGACCTGGCCGCCATGGGGGCCCGCAGCCGCATCACCGAATCCGAGGCCCTCCTCGACGAAACGGGCCTCGGCGGGTTCGCAGCACTCGAGTGGACGGTGGAGGCCACCGCCTCCTGACGGGTCGTGTCGCGTTCGCTAGGGTCGACGGGTCGCAACGTCGAGACGAAGGAACAGGGTCGCGTCATGGGTGAGCCCACCATCGAGGACTACTACGTCGAGGACCGGACCTTCCCGCCGTCTGCGGAGTTCGCCGCCGCGGCCCACCTGTCCGACCGATCGCACCACGACGAGGCAGCCGTCGACTACGAGGCCTTCTGGGCCCGCCAGGCCCGAGAGCTGCTCACCTGGGACGAGGACTTCCACACCACCCTGCAATGGGACCTCCCCTACGCGGAGTGGTTCATCGGCGGCAAGTTGAACCTGTCGGCCAACTGCCTCGACCGCCACGTCGAGGCCGGCCACGGCGACCGCATCGCCTACTTCTGGGAGGGCGAGCCCGGCGACACCCGCCAGATCACCTACGCCGAACTCCTCGACGAGGTCAGCCGCTTCGCCAACGTGCTCAAGGGCCTCGGCCTCGAACGCGGCGACCGCATCGCCATCTACATGCCGATGATCCTCGAACTTCCGATCGCCATGCTGGCCTGTACCCGCATCGGGGTCGCCCACAGCGTCATCTTCGGCGGCTTCTCACCCGACTCGATCGTCGACCGCTGCGAGGACGCCGAAGCCCGCCTCGTCATCACCGCCGACGCCGGCTACCGCCGCGGTGCCCCGTCGGCCCTGAAGGTCAACGTCGACGCCGCACTCGACATCGGCGCCCCCAGCGTCGAGCACGTCGTCGTCGTCAACCGCTGCGACACCGAGGTCACCATGGCCGACGGGCGCGACCTCTGGTGGCACGACCTCATGGCCGACGCCTCACCCGACTGCCCCGCCGAGCCGATGGACAGCGAGCAACTCCTGTACCTGCTCTACACCTCGGGCACCACCGCCAAGCCCAAGGGCATCATGCACACCACCGGCGGCTACCTGACCCAGGTGGCATACACCCACAGGTACGTGTTCGACGTGCGCCGCAACGAGGACGTCTACTGGTGCGCCGCCGACATCGGCTGGGTCACCGGCCACAGTTACATCGTCTACGGACCGCTCACCAACGGCTGCACCTCGGTCATGTACGAGGGCACCCCCGACACGCCGCGGCCCGAACACCGCACCGGCGACCGGGCCGACTGGCCCAGGGATCGGCTCTGGGACATCATCGAGCGCTACGGCGTCACCCAGCTCTACACGGCACCCACCGCCATCCGGACCTTCATGAAGTGGGGCGCCGAAGATCCCGCCCGCCACGACCTCTCGTCGCTGCGGGTGCTCGGCACCGTCGGCGAGCCCATCAACCCCGAGGCCTGGATGTGGTACCACGAACACATCGGCGGAAGTTCGTGCCCGATCGTCGACACCTGGTGGCAGACCGAGACCGGCGGCCACATGATCTCGCCGATGCCCGGCGTCACCACCACCAAGCCCGGCTCGGCCTGCCACACCATCCCCGGCGTGTTCGCCGAACTCGTCGACGATGCGGGCAACCCGGTCGAGCGGGGTGGCGGCTACCTCACCATCACCCGCCCGTGGCCTGCGATGCTGCGCGGCATCTGGGGCGACCCCGAGCGCTACCACGACACCTACTGGTCGCGCTTCGAGGGCCGCTACTTCGCCGGCGACGGCGCCAAGGTCGACGACGACGGCTACCTGTGGCTACTCGGCCGCGTCGACGACGTCATGAACGTGTCGGGTCACCGCATCTCCACCGCCGAGGTCGAGTCGGCGCTCGTCGACCACCCCGCCGTCGCCGAGGCCGCCGTGGTCGGCGCCACCGATGCCACCACCGGCCAGGCCATCATCGGCTACGTGATCCTGCGCGGCGGCAACGAGCCGACCCCCGAACTGGGCGAGGAGGTCCGGGGCCACGTGGCCACCAAGCTCGGCCCGATCGCCCGTCCGAAGGCCGTCTTCCTCGTGCCGGACCTGCCCAAGACCCGAAGCGGCAAGATCATGCGCCGGCTGCTGCGCGACGTCGCCGAGGGCCGCGACCTGGGAGACACCACCACCCTCGCCGACGCCGGCGTGGTCGCCGAGATCCGGGAACGGGCTGCCGAGTCCCCCGAGGAGGACTGAACCGTCTCCGGGATCCGCATCGCCCGGGACGGGGTGCCGGGCCCTGGCCCGGTGGTAATCGTCGACGTCGACGGGGTGCTCTCGGACGCCTCCGGACGCCAGCACCACCTCCATGGTGCAGAGCGCGACTGGGCGGCGTTCTTCGAGGCCTCCGTCGACGATCCGCCGATCCCCGAGGGCATCCGACTGGTCGAGCGGTTCCGTGACGGCCGCACCATCGTGCTGCTGACCGCCCGCCCGGCAAGACTGGCCGACACGACCGTGGCGTGGATGGAGCGCCACGCCGTGCCGTGGGACCTGCTCGCCATGCGGGCCGACGATGCCGGCCATGTCACCTCCCCCGACGTGAAGCGTGCGATCCTCACCGGGCTGCGCACCGACGGCTACGAACCGACCCTCGCCATCGACGACGACCCGAGGAACCTCGCCATGTACCGCTCCGAAGGCGTCCCCACCGTGTACCTGCACTCCGGCTACTACGACTGAGTCCGCGGGGCGCTCCAGGGGGTGGCCGACCGGTGAGGATGGCGATGCCGACTCACGTACCTCGGGTCGTAGGATCGGGGGGCACCCCGAACCAAGGAGCACCACCCCACCCATGATCAACGGCATGAAGACCTTCGCACTGCTGGCCCTCCTCGGCGGGTTGTTCGTCGTGGTCGGTGGGGCCATCGGCGGCACCGGCGGGCTGGTGCTCGGGTTGGGGCTGGGGCTGGTCATCGTCGGCAGCGCCTACTGGTTCAGCGACAAGGTCGCAATCGCCTCCGCCAAGGCGAAGCTCGCCGGCCCGGAGCAGTTTCCCGACTACCACCGGGTCATGACCGAGCTCACGCAGGCTGGCGGGTTGCCGATGCCGAAGCTCTACGTGTCACCCAACCCGCAGCCCAACGCCTTCGCCACCGGCCGCAACCCCGACCATGCAGCGGTCGCCATCACGCAGGGCCTCATCGACAACCTCTCCTGGTACGAGATCCGCGGCGTGCTGGCCCACGAACTCATGCACGTCCGCAACCGCGACATCCTCATCGGCTCGGTCGCCGCAGCCGTCGGCATGGGCATCACCATGATCGCCCGCATGGCGATGTTCGCCTCGATGTTCGGTGGGGGAGGCCGCAACCGCAACAGCAACATGTTCGGCCAGATCGCCTTTGCCATCCTCGCTCCGATCGCCGCCCTCATGATCCAGGCTGCCATCAGCCGCAGCCGGGAGTTCCAGGCCGACGCCTCAGCCGCCCGACTGATCGGTGATGGCGAACCACTGGCCCAGGCGCTCGAAAAGCTCGAGTACGCCGCCGCCCGCATCCCGTCCGGCGTCGACCCGAACCAGGCATCCGCCTACATCGTCAACCCGCTCAGGGCCGACGCCCGCGGGGGCGGAGGCATGCCGAGGATGTTCTCGACGCACCCGGCGACGGCCGACCGGGTCGTCCGCCTGCGCGAGGGCAACTGGCGTGGTGGCACCATGCAGGGCGGGCCCATTTCCTAGGGCCTGTCTCCCGGGGACCGACGCCCCGGTCTCAGTCCCGGAAGTTCGTGAACTGCAGGGGCAGGTCGAGGTTCGCCTCCTTGATGGCGGCGATCACCTCCTGCAGCGCATCACGCTTCTTGCCGGTGACCCGAAGTTGGTCGCCCTGGGTCTGCGACTGGATTCCCTTGAGCCCCAGACCCTTGACCAGCTTGTTGATCGTGCGGGCGTCGTCGCCCGAGATGCCGGCCCTGAGGCCGGCAACCTGGCGTGATCTGCCGCCGCCGGCCTGTTCGACGTTGCCCCAGTCGAGGACCTTGAGCGAGACCTTGCGACGCACCAACTTCTCCTCGAGCACCACGAGGAGGGCGGCCAGGCGGTCCTCGGTGGAGGACTCGAGCCTGATGCCGTCGCCGGACAGTTCGACGACCGAGTCGGTGCCCTTGAAGTCGAAGCGGGTGGCTGCCTCACGGGCGGCCTGGTCCACGGCGTTGCGGACCTCCTGGAAATCGATCTCGGATACCACGTCGAAGGAAGACATGGCCGGCACGCTACCGGTCCTCGGCTGGCACGCCCCCGCCCGACCCGCTCCGTCCGCCGCTATCCTCCGCGTCTCCCGGGTCGGTGCCCGAGTGGCCAAAGGGAACGGGCTGTAAACCCGTCGGCATTGCCTTCGGAGGTTCAAATCCTCCCCGGCCCACGCTCGAAATCTGGATCGGACCCGCCTCGTGCGGGTCCGCTTCGGGTCGGGACTCAGTCCAGGAGCGCCTGCATGAGGGTCACGTCCTGCCAGCGGCTGAACTTGCGGCCCACTTCGCGCTCGACCCCGACCAGGGTGAAGCCGTGCTTACGGTGCAGCGCGACACTCGCCTCGTTGCCACCCCCGATGCGTGCCATCACACAGTGGAAGCCGCTGTCGCGGGCGGTTGACAGGAGTTCGCCCAACAGCCGGTCGGCAACCCCATGTCTCCGGTGATCCCCGTGGACGTACACGGAGTTCTCGACCGAGGTCCGGTAGGCGGCCCGCTCCCTGAACGGCGAGAGCGAGGCGAAGCCGACCACGTCGCCGTCGAGTTCGGCGACGAGCACGCTGAACGCCCCCGACCGCGCCGTCAGCCAGGCCACCTGGTCCTCGGTCGAGCGCTCGACGAGGTCGAACGTCGCCATCGAGGTCAGGACCTCGTGGTTGTAGATCGACCGGATCGCCTCGGCGTCGTCGGTCCGGGCGAGGCGCACATGCATGGCGGGCATGGTACAGACGGCCCGCCGCCTGAAGCCGCTGCAGACGTTGGGGATGCCCCGGTGCCGTGGCATCCTTTGGCGTCCGCTAACAGCGGTCGAGCTCCCTTAGCTCAGTCGGCAGAGCGTCTCCATGGTAAGGAGAAGGTCGACAGTTCGATTCTGTCAGGGAGCTCGCTGGCGACGTAGCTCAGCTGGTGAGAGCGCCCGACTCATAATCGGGAGGTCGACAGTTCGAATCTGTCCGTCGCTACCGAGTCCAGCACCCACCACCCGCAATCCCAGAGAGCGAGCCCTGCGAAAATGGCGTCCGACAAGCGAGTGTCCGTCACCCTGGAATGTCAGGAGTGCAAGCGGCGCAACTACATCACCACCAAGTCCAAGGTCAACACCCGCGAGCGCATCGAGATCAAGAAGTACTGCCGCTGGTGCCGCACCCACGTGCCCCACAAGGAGACCCGCTGAGCGATCGCCGGCGTGCCGAAACCCCCGGTTCCCCGACCGGGGCGGCTGGTACCCTGTGGCCGGTTCAGCGCCAGTCCACCCGGACAGGAGCCGAACGAAAAGGGCAGTGGCTCAATTGGCAGAGCACCGGTCTCCAAAACCGGCGGTTGAGGGTTCGAGTCCCTCCTGCCCTGCGAATCCCCCGACGGCGTCCACCCGGCGGGAGTGCACGACCAGAACCGCCCCTAGGCTGACTGACCGACCAACGAACCTCTCCATCCCCTGAAGGCTCCACCATGTCCATGAACCGCGAACAGAGGCGCATGATGCAGCGCCAGGGCGAGGTCGACGCCGACGGCGAGCCGATCCGTACCCGTCGTGAGTCCTCCCAGCAGCGGACGAAGGAAGAGCGCACAGGGCCCCTCCAGTTCTTCCGGGAATGCCGGGCCGAGCTGCGCAAGGTTGCCTGGCCGACCCGCTCCGAGACCCTCAACTACACGGTCGTCGTCGTGATCACCATCACGATCGTCACGGTCCTGGTTGCCGGCCTCGACTGGCTGTTCTCCAATTCCATCCTCGAACTGTTCGACGTCTGATGAGCATCAACGAAGAAACCGAGATCTCCGTCCAGGAGGCCGCCGACCTGCTGCCCACCGGCACGGTCGACCCCGTGGTGGCCGAAGCCGACCCGACCAGCGTCGAACCTGCTTCCGAGCCGGCCGTCGAACCCGCACCCGAGGCCGAGCCGCCGATTGCCGACGAGGCCCACGTCGTCGTCGACGAGGATGGGCTCTTCGAGAAGGAGGTCGAGGCCCGGACACCGGTCGAAAGCCCCTACGACCGGCCCGGCAAGTGGTTCGTCGTGCACACCCAGTCGGGTTACGAGAAGAAGGTCAGCCAGAACCTCCAATCCCGCATCGCATCGATGAACCTCGAGGACCGGATCCACGAGGTCATCATCCCCATGGAGGACGTTGTCGAGTTCCGCAACGGCCGCAAGGCGACCGTCTCGAAGAAGATGTTCCCCGGCTACCTGCTCGTCCGATGCCACCTGGACGACTCCATTTGGGCTGCGGTACGCGACACGCCGGGGATCGTCAACTTCGTGGGTTCCGGCGGGAAGCCGCTGCCCCTCGGTCGTCGCGAGGTCGAGAACCTCCTCCAGGTCCCGGACGAGGACAGCCCCGAAACCCCCCGCAAGACCCGGGCCCGGTTCGGATATGAAAAGGGCGAGACCGTGCGGGTCAAGGAAGGCCCGTTCGCCGATTTCTCCGGCGAGATCATCGAGATCAACGAGGACCAGCTCAAGGTCAAGGTGCTGGTCAACATCTTCGGTCGGGAGACCCCGGTCGAACTCGAGTTCTCCCAGGTGGCCCAACTCTAGGCACCCCCCGGCGGCCACCATGGTGGGAGCCACGCGGGTTGGTAAAGCCCCGGGCTCCGACCAGACTTGGCCGTCCTCAAGAGTCGGCGTGGCTCCACGTCGGTACCGATCCCCGAGTAGTAGAGAGTTCCGGAACATGGCCAAGACCAAGCCCGTCGCCGCAATGGTCAAGATCCAGATTCCCGCCGGCGCGGCATCCCCCGCGCCGCCCGTGGGCACAGCTCTCGGGCCCCACGGCGTCGCGATCATGGACTTCTGCAAGGAATACAACGCCCGCACCGAGGACAAGCGCGGCCAGATCATTCCGGTAGAGATCACCATCTACGAGGACCGCTCGTTTTCGTTCGTGACCAAGACGCCGCCCACCTCTTTCCTGGTACGCCAGGCCGCCGGCGTCGACAAGGGTTCCCAGAACCCGGGGCGCGAAGAAGCAGGCACGATCACCTGGACCCAGGTGACCGAGATCGCCGAGGTCAAGATGCCCGACCTCAACGCGATCGACGCCGAGGATGCCAGGTTGCAGGTCGCCGGCACCGCCCGCAGCATGGGCATCGCCGTCGTCTGACCGCACTGAACCACAACCGAACGCAGCGGCCATCCGAACGGATGGTTCCGGGACAGGAGAGGACCTCGCTCCGCCGGCGGCAACCGCGACACCGAGGGAGCCAGGAGGAATGGCGACATGGCAAGGGGAAAGCGGCATACGGATGCCGTCACACGATTCGACCGGGAGCACCAGTATCCGGCCCATGAGGCCCTCGAGTTGGTGAAGGGCTTCCCGGCAGCCGGGTTCGACGAGAGTGTCGACCTGGCGATCCGCCTCGGAGTAGACCCCCGGAAGTCCGAGGAGATGATCCGCGGCACGGTTGCGTTGCCCTCCGGTACCGGTAAGGACGTCCGCGTGGCGGTCTTCGCCCAGGGCGCCGCCGCCACAGCCGCCAAGGAGGCCGGTGCCGACCACGTGGGCGCCGACGACCTGGCTGCCGAGGTCGAGGGTGGCATGCTCGACTTCGACGTGGCCATAGCCTCGCCCGACATGATGCCGACGGTCGGCAAGTTGGGTCGGGTGCTCGGCCCCCGTGGCCTGATGCCCAACCCCAAGACCGGTACCGTCACCGACGACGTGGCGAAGGCCGTCGAGGAGTTCAAGGGCGGCAAGGTCGAGTTCCGCACCGACCGCTACGGAAACGTCCACGTCCCGATCGGAAAGGTCGGCTTCGAGGTCGACGCCATCCACGCCAACCTGCAGGCCGTGCTCGACGAACTGGCGCGACGCAAGCCATCGGCCTCCAAGGGCCGCTTCATCAAGAAGGTCTCGGTGTCGTCGACAATGGGTCCGGGCGTTCGCATCGACCCGACGCTCATCGGCGAGTAGCACCCCACGGGTTGGGGCGCACCGGGGCGCCGGTAGCCTGCCCGCCACAATCGAATCGTTCACCGAAGACCTCGCGGTTGTGTCCCAGCGACACAGAACGAGTCCCGCTTCCCGGCAACCCGGGAGGCGTGACCGCCGGAGCAGGAGAGCCTCGGCATCGGTCCGGACCGTCGTGTCCGCCGCCGGTCCTCGGTGTGCGAACCCGATCCGCCAAGGCGGCGTCGGAACCATCAGCAGGACCAACTCCGAGGAGGTGAGCGAGCATGACAGACGTGAAAGAAGCCCGGGCCGGGAAGGTCGCCGTCGTCGATGAAGTTCGTGAGCGGCTGTCGTCGACCGAGGCGGTGGTCCTGACCGAATACCGCGGTCTGGACGTGCCCGCCCTCGCTGAACTGCGACGTGCGCTGCGCGATGCCGGCGGAGAGTACAAGGTCTACAAGAACACCCTGGTGAGGTTCGCGGTTCAGGAATTGGGCCTCGACCTCGAGGACCTGCTCATCGGACCCACCGCTATGGCCTTCGTGGGTGAGCGCGAGGATGGCACGGCCGGCGACGCCGTCTCGGTTGCCAGGGCACTCCGCGAGTTCGCCAAGGACCATCAGAGCCTGCTCATCAAGGGCGGCCTGCTGGATGGCAAGCGCCTTGGCGCCGACGAGATCGACGCCCTGGCACAGATCGCCCCGCGCGAGATCCTGCTGGCCCAGTTGGCTGGCGCCATGGCGGCTCCGATGCAGCAGTTCGCCGGCCTCCTGCAGGCGTTGCCGCAGAACATGGCATATGCCCTCAAGGCGTTGATCGAGGAACGGGGCGGCGTGGTTGTTCCCGCCGACGATGACGTGGCCGATGCCGACGGGGCGGGTGGCGACGATGACGTGGCCGATGCCGACGGGGCGGGTGGCGACGATGACGTGGCCGATGCCGACGAGACCGAGGCGGCCGCTGACGAGGTGCCGGCCGAGGTGGCCGATGCCGACGAGACCGAGGAGGCCGCTGACGAGGCGGCCGCTGACGAGGTGCCGGCCGAGGTGGCCGATGCCGACGAGACCGAGGAGGCCGCTGACGAGGCGGCCGCCGAGGAGACCGACGCCGAGGCAGACGCCGAGGCCGAAGACACCGAGGAGGGCTGACCATGGCCACGAAGGAACAGATCCTGGACGCCATCGCCGAGATGAGCGTGTTGGAGTTGAGTGAACTGCTGAAGGACTTCGAGGAGAAGTTCGGCGTGACGGCGGCGGCCCCGGTCGCAGCGGTTGCCGCCGCACCAGCTGGCGGCGACGAAGGCGATGCCGCCGAGGAAAAGGACGCGTTCGATGTCGTCCTGACCGAGATAGGCGACAAGAAGATCCAGGTCATCAAGGAGGTGCGTGCGCTCACGAACCTCGGGCTCAAGGACGCCAAGGACCTGGTCGACAATGCCCCGAAGCCCGTCATGGAAGGCGCCTCGAAGGAGGACGCCGAGCGGGCCAAGACTGCACTCGAGGCTGCAGGCGCAACCGTCGAACTGTCCTAGTGCCCGGCCGGCATTCGCCGGTCGACCAACCTGTGTGGGCGAGCCCCGGAGTTGCCTCCGGGGCTCACTCGCGTCCCCAATGGTTGACCTGAGCGCGATCCGTCCCTACGATGAGGGCGAACGCCGCTCCCAGGGCGACGTGGATCCCCCATTTTGGGGGTTGCCTTGGCCTGCGCGTCCGTCTAGGATTCTTCGTTGCCGTGCTCGCGCCTGCCCGTCGACTCGTTTTCGTGACGACGGACGTGCGCGTTTCGGCGTCGCCCCCGTCCGCTCGCCCTGGCCAGGAGTCTTAGGTGTCTGTTCGCCCCCTCGTCCGGGACCGGTATTCGTTCGGCAATCTGTCGGAGGTCCTTGAGATCCCCGACCTGATCGCCATCCAGCGCAAGTCGTTCCGCTGGTTCGTCGACAACGGTCTCGCCGACATCTTCAGCGATATCAGTCCGATCACCGACTTCAGCGAGAATCTCTCGCTGGACCTCGAGTTCGATCCCGACGACGAGGACCTGCGCCCGCCTCCGAAGTTCTCGGTGGACGAATGCAAGGAGCGGGACATGACCTACTCCGCTCCCATCTTCGTCCGGGCCAGCTTCAACAACAGGACCACCGGCGAGATCAAGGAACAGGTCGTGTTCATGGGGGACTTCCCCATGATGACCGACAAGGGCACCTTCGTGATCAACGGCACCGAACGTGTGGTCGTCTCGCAACTGGTCCGCTCACCCGGCGTGATCTTCCAGCCCGGAGAGCGCTTCCGCCTCCGCAACATGGCCAAGCACCAGCTCGTCACCGGCACCATCCATCCGTACCGCGGCGAGTGGATCGAGTTCGACGTCGAGCAGAAGCCCGGCAAGGACGTCACCGCCGGCACCAAGATCGCCCGGAAGCGCCGCCTCCCCATATTCACCCTGCTGCGTGCCCTCGGCTACGACGAGGTCAACGAGCCCGGATTCCTCCAGAAGTTCGTCGACCACTTCGACTTCCTCGATGGCCAGTGGGAGAAGGAACGCCTTCCCGAAGGTTGGGAAGAGGAACTCGAGGCCGGCGACCGCGAGCCTCCGCAGGATGTGGCACTGCTGGAGATCTACAAGCGCGTGCGTCCCGGCGAACCTCCGTCCGTCGAAGCCGCACGCGCCTACCTGCGCAACGCCTTCTTCGAGTCGCGCCGCTACGACCTGTCCCGGGTCGGCCGCTACAAGCTGAACCGCAAGCTCCGCCCCGAGATCGAGCGCTGCGAGAAGCTGTTCGGGCTCGAACTCGAGATGCCCGATCCCGACCAGTCCGTCCTCACCCGCTCCGAGGTGCTGGCCACCTGCACCTACCTGCTGAGCCTCGCCATGGGCGAGCCCGGCTACCGCCTCGACGACCAGGACCACTTCGCCAACCGGCGCATCCGCTCGGTCGGCGAGCTCATCCAGAACCAGGTCCGCATCGGCCTCACCCGCATGGAACGCGTCGTCCGCGAGCGCATGACCACCCAGGACGTCGAGGCGATCACGCCGATGACACTCATCAACATCCGGCCGGTGGTCGCCGCGATCAAGGAGTTCTTCGGCACCAGCCAGCTCTCGCAGTTCATGGACCAGGTCAACCCGCTCTCCGGCCTCACCCACCGTCGTCGCCTCTCGGCGCTCGGCCCGGGCGGCCTGTCGCGCGAGCGAGCAGGCTTCGAGGTCCGCGACGTCCACTTCTCGCACTATGGCCGCATGTGCCCGATCGAGACCCCCGAGGGCCCGAACATCGGGCTCATCGGTGCACTGGCCACCTACGGGCAGGTGAACCTGTTCGGTTTCATCGAATCGCCCTACCGCGTCGTGACCAAGGGCAAGGTCACCGACGAGATCATCTACCTGGCCGCCGACGAAGAGGAGGAGTACGTCGTCGCCCAGGCCAACGCGCCCCTCAACGACAACGGCACGTTCCGCAACGACCGCGTTCTCGTGCGCCGTTCGCCGCAGGCGGCCTCGCTCCAGGACCTGCGCCTCCAACTCGAACAGGACGTCTTCTTCGGCGCCACCACCGAGATCTCCTATGTGCCACCGGAAGAGGTCCAACTCATGGACGTCTCACCGAAGCAGATCGTCTCGGTTGCCACGGCACTGATCCCGTTCCTCGAACACGACGACGCCAACCGTGCCCTGATGGGCGCCAACATGCAGCGTCAGGCAGTGCCGCTGGTGTGTGCCGAAGCACCGTACATCGGCACCGGCATCGAGGTCCGGGCAGCGTTCGATGCCGCCGACATGGTGCTGGCCAAGGAGGCCGGTACGGTCGTGGACGTCGACGGCGACTCGATCACCATCGACTACCGCAAGGCCGGCAAGTACCGCCACCAGTTGCTCAAGTTCGAGCGATCCAACCAGGACACCTGCATCAACCAGAGGCCCCGGGTGAAGCCCGGCGACAAGGTCCGTGCCGACCAACTGCTGGCCGATGGACCCTCGACCGACTATGGCGAGTTGGCGCTGGGCAAGAACCTGCTCGTGGCGTTCATGTCCTGGGAGGGTTACAACTTCGAGGACGCCATCATCGTCTCGGAACGCCTCGTCAAGGACGACGTGCTCACTTCGATCCACATCCACGAACACGAGATCGACGCACGCGACACCAAGCTGGGTCCCGAGGAGATCACCCGGGACATCCCGAACCTCTCCGACGAGATCCTCGCCGACCTCGACGACCTCGGCATCGTCCGTGTCGGCGCCGAAGTCGAACCCGGCGATGTACTGGTAGGCAAGGTCACCCCCAAGGGCGAAACCGAGCTCACCCCCGAGGAACGCCTCCTGCGCGCAATCTTCGGCGAAAAGGCCCGCGAGGTCCGCGACACCTCGCTCAAGGTTCCGCACGGCGAGTCCGGCAAGGTCATCGACCGGCGCCTCTTCAACCGCGACGACGGCGACGAACTGCCCCCGGGAGTCAACCAACTCGTACGGGTCCACGTCGCCCAGAAGCGCAAGATCAGCGTCGGCGACAAGTTGGCGGGTCGGCATGGCAACAAGGGCGTCATCTCGAAGGTCCTGCCCGTGGAGGACATGCCGTTCATGGCCGACGGCACCCCGGTCGACATAATCCTCAACCCGCTAGGCGTGCCATCCCGCATGAACGTCGGCCAGGTCCTCGAGGCGCATCTGGGCTACGGCGCCCGCTGGGGCTGGGAGATCGACGGTGAGCCCGTCGGCGACCAGCCGGTCCGGGGCACCGAGACGAAGACCCGGCCGTCGACCCCACCCGCCGTCCACGTGGCAACGCCCGTCTTCGACGGCGCCCACTGGGACGAGGAGGACCGCGCCGGACGCCATCCGACCATCCAGAAGGTGCTCGAGAACATCCGTCCCGAATCGGTCGAAGGCGAGCGCCTCCTGGGCAACGACGGCAAGGCCGTCCTCTACAACGGCCGGACCGGAGAGAAGTACGACCGGCCGATCACGGTCGGCTACGTCTACATCCTGAAGCTGGCCCACCTCGTGGACGACAAGATCCACGCACGGTCCACCGGCCCATACTCGATGATCACCCAGCAGCCGTTGGGCGGCAAGGCACAGTTCGGTGGCCAGCGCTTCGGCGAGATGGAGGTGTGGGCCCTCGAGGCATACGGCGCCGCCTACTGCCTGCAGGAACTGCTCACCATCAAGTCCGACGACATCCTCGGCCGCGTGAAGGTCTACGAGGCGATCGTCAAGGGTGACAACATCCCGGAGCCCGGCATCCCCGAGAGCTTCAAGGTCCTCATCAAGGAGATGCAGTCCCTCTGCCTGGATGTCGAGGTCCTCGACGAGGTCGGCCAGGAAGTCGAGATCCGCGAGATCAACGAGGACGTCTACCGCACCACCGAGGAACTGGGCATCGACCTGTCCCGTCCCGAGCGTGGATCCGACGAAGAGGACGAGCGCCGGAGCGCCGGCCTCCTCCGCTGACCGCAACCACCCCCCGCCAAGAGAACCAGGAAGAACGCGTGCTCGACGTCAACGACTTCGACCAGATCCGAATCGGCCTTGCGACCGCCAACGGCATACGCATGTGGTCCAACGGCGAGGTCAAGAAGCCGGAAACCATCAACTACCGCACACTCAAGCCGGAAAAGGACGGGCTCTTCTGCGAGAAGATCTTCGGTCCGACCAAGGACTGGGAGTGCTACTGCGGCAAGTACAAGCGGGTCCGGTTCAAGGGCATCATCTGCGAGCGGTGCGGCGTCGAGGTCACCCGGTCGAAGGTGCGCCGCGAACGCATGGGCCACATCGAACTGGCCGCCCCAGCCGTCCACATCTGGTACCTGCGTGGCACCCGGTCGTGGCTGGCCTACCTGCTGATGGGCACCGAGCCCCGAGAGGAACTCAAGGCCAAGCAGCTCGAGAAGGTCATCTACTTCGCCGCCAACATGGTCGTCTCGGTCGACGAGGAACGTCGCCACGAAGACCTGGCGACGCTCGAGGCCGAACTGGACGAGGAGCGCGTCGCCATCGAAGAAGAGCGCGACGGCCGCCTGGCCATCCGTCAGGAGGCGCTCGAGGCCGAGTTGGCCGAACTCGAAGGGGAAGGCGCCAAGGAGCCGGACCTCCGGGCCCGTCAGCGCGCCGCCGAGAAGGACCTCGCCGAGATCCGTACGGAATACCTGGAAGAACTAGATCTCCTGAGCCGCGCCTGGGACGAGTTCAGCAGCATCTTCTCCCGCCAGATCATCGATGACGAGCGCCTGTGGCGCGAGATGGTCGACCGCTGGGGCGAGTACTTCGACGGCGGCATGGGTGCCGACGCCATCGCCAGGCTGATCGAGTCGACCGACTTCGACAACGAAGAGGTCAAGCTCCGCTCGATGATCGACCCGCCTGAAGGCCAGAAGCCACTTTCCGTACAGCGGAAGCAGAAGGCGATCAAGCGCCTCAAGATCGTGGCCGGCTTCAACCGTCGTGACGAGCACGGTCGTCGGGTGAACGAACCGCGCGCCATGATCCTCGACGCCGTGCCGGTCATCCCACCGGACCTCCGCCCCATGGTCCAACTCGACGGAGGCCGCTTCGCCACCTCCGACCTGAACGACCTGTACCGCCGCGTCATCAACCGCAACAACCGGCTCAAGCGCCTCCTCGACCTCGGTGCACCGGAGATCATCGTCAACAACGAGAAGCGGATGTTGCAGGAGGCCGTCGACGCCCTGTTCGACAACGGCCGCCGCGGACGCCCTGTGACCGGACCGGGCAACCGTCCACTCAAGTCGCTGTCCGACATGCTCAAGGGCAAGCAGGGCCGCTTCCGCCAGAACCTGCTCGGCAAGCGGGTCGACTACTCGGGCCGTTCGGTCATCGTGGCCGGCCCCACGTTGCGGTTCCACCAGTGCGGCCTGCCCAAGATCATGGCGCTCGAGCTCTACAAGCCGTTCGTCATGAAGAAGCTGGTCGACGAGGAGTTGGCGCCCAACATCAAGTCCGCCAAGCGCATGGTCGAGCGTCGTCGTCCGCAGGTATGGAGCGTCCTGGGAGATGTCATCCAGGAGCACCCGGTCATGCTGAACCGTGCGCCCACCCTGCATCGCCTCGGCATCCAGGCCTTCGAGCCGTTGCTGGTCGAGGGCAAGGCCATCCAACTCCATCCCCTGGTGTGCACCGCATTCAACGCCGACTTCGACGGCGACCAGATGGCCGTGCACCTGCCCCTGTCCGCCGAGGCCCAGGCGGAGGCGAGGGTGCTGATGTTGTCGGCCAACAACGTCCTCAGCCCGGCGCACGGACGCCCCCTGGTGGCACCCACCCAGGACATGATCATCGGCTCCTACTACCTCACCATGGCCCAGGATGGTGCCGTCGGCGAGGGTCTCGCCTTCCGTCGCATCGACGAACTGGAGCGGGCGATCGACGCCGGCACGCTTGACCTCCAGGCCCGGATCGAGTTCCGATCGTCCGACATACCCGATCTCGTGGATGCCCCCGCAAACGGGTCCGCCGCCACCTGGCACCGGACCACGGCCGGTCGGGTGTTCTTCAACGAGGCACTGCCCGACGAGTTCCCGTACGCCAACGCCCGCATCGACAAGAAGTCGATGGGCGTGCTGGTCGACGACCTGGCCCGGCACTACCCGAAGCGGGTCGTCGCCGAGAGCCTCGACCGCATGAAGGACCTGTGCTTCCGGTTCGCCAGCCGATCGGGCCTGACCGTCTCCATCGACGACGTCAAGACGCCGGACGAGAAGCAGCCGATCCTGGACGCCCACGAGCGTGACGCCGAGAAGGTCGAGAAGCAGTTCCGTAAGGGCATCATCACCGATGGCGAGCGGCGCCAGAAGGAGGTCGAGATCTGGAACGCCGCAACCGCCGAGGTGACCGAGAAGATGGACGTTGCCCTGCGGGAAGACCCCTTCAACCCGATCGAAATGATGGTCTCCTCGGGAGCCCGGGGGAACAAGATGCAGATCCGCCAGATCGCCGGCATGCGCGGCCTGGTGGCCAACCCCCGTGGTGACCTCATCCCGCGCCCGATCAAGTCCAACTTCCGCGAGGGCCTGACGATGCTCGAGTACTTCATCGCCACGCCCGGCGCAAGGAAGGGCCTGGTCGACACCGCCCTGCGAACCGCCGACTCCGGCTACTTGACCCGCCGCCTCGTCGACGTGGCGCAGGAGCTGATCATCAGCGAGCACGCGCCGCTCGAGGCAGACGGCCCCGTGTTCGGTATCTGGCTCGAGGACGTTTACCCCGACACCGACAACAAGCGGACCTACCTCGAAACGCGTCTGTTCAGCCGGACTCTCGCCGACGATGTCACCCTGTCGGACGGCACCGTCTACCCCCGGGGCACGATCGTGGGCGAAGGCGAGTTCGAGTTGCTGCGCGACGACCCGGAAGTCACCCGGGTACGGGTGCTGTCGCCCCTCACCGACGACTCTCCCATCGGCGTTTCCGGGGCCTGCTACGGCATGTCGCTGGCAACGGGCAAGCCGATCGAGGTCGGCGAGGCCGTCGGCGTCATCGCTGCCCAGTCCATCGGCGAGCCGGGCACCCAGCTCACGATGCGGACCTTCCACACCGGTGGCGTGGCCGGCAAGGACATCGCCGGTGGCCTGCCCCGAGTCGTGGAACTGTTCGAGGCCCGTACCCCCAAGGGCAAGGCGGTGTTGTCGAAGGTTTCGGGTGTCGTCCGCATCGGCGATGACGAGGGCCGCGGCCGCGAGGTCGTCGTCGTGGCAGACGACGGGGAGGAAGAGGTTCACCTCATCCAGTCCCAGTCCCGCCTCGAGGTCGTCGATGGCCAGGAGGTCCGGGCCGGCGATGCCATCGTCGAGGGCCCACGCGACCCGAAGGAACTGCTCGAGATCAAGGGTGTGCGTGAGACCCAGCAGTACCTGGTCGAAGAGGTCCAGAAGGTCTACCGCGAGCAGGGCGTGTCGATCCACGACAAGCACATCGAGCTGATCGTTCGCCAGATGACCCGACGGGTCCAGATAAATGATCCCGGCGACTCGTCGTTCCTACCCGGCGAGCAGGTCGACCAGCGTGTGTTCGCCGAGACCAACCGCGAGCTCGTGGCCGAGGGCCAGGGCCCCGCCGAGGGGCGACCGGTGCTGATGGGGATCACGAAGTCCTCGCTCGCCACCGACTCGTGGCTCTCTGCGGCCTCGTTCCAGGAGACCACCCGGGTGCTCACCGAGGCGGCCATCGAGAGCAAGAGCGACAGGCTCATCGGCCTCAAGGAGAACATCATCATCGGCAAGTTGGTGCCTGCGGGCACCGGCCTCGAGCGGTACCGCCGGGTGGCCACCCATGCTCCCGACTACAAGCCGATGGACTTCTACAGTTCCGCCGACGAGGAACAGGACCTTGCCGACTGGCTGGCCGGTCAAGCCTCCCTTGGCGAAGACGAGCTAGCGGGCGCCTACGAAGCCGATGTCATCGACCTGGCCAACAGCCTCGGGACGACCGACGACGCCACCGCCTGACATGGCCCCGTCCCGACGACCTGCGCGTGTGAGTCGGGAAGGGGCACCCGTAGACTCGGCCGCCGGCCGGAAGTCCCTTTCGGCCCACATCCGTATGCCTGCCAACCCGTTCTTTCCGAGGTAGTTCGTGCCCACGATCCAGCAACTGGTCCGCAAGGGCCGCCAGTCCAAGCGACGCAAGGAGGCCACGCCGGCCCTCAAGGGCGCGCCCCAGCGCCGCGGCGTGTGCACGCGGGTCTACACGACCACCCCGAAGAAGCCGAACTCGGCACTGCGCAAGGTCGCCCGTATCCGCCTGACCACCGGCGTCGAGATCACGGCCTACATCCCGGGTGAGGGACACAACCTCCAGGAGCACTCGATCGTGCTCGTGCGCGGCGGCCGGGTGAAGGACCTCCCAGGTGTCCGCTACAAGGTCATTCGGGGAACGCTCGACACATCCGGCGTCAGCCAGCGTCGTCAGGCCCGTAGCCGCTACGGCACCAAGAAGGAGGGCTGACATGCCGCGTAAGGGCCCTGTCGATCGTCGCGAACTGGTTCCCGACCCCGTCTATCGCTCGTCCGTTGTCACACAGGTGGTCAACAAGGTGCTGCGCAACGGCAAGCGATCCACTGCCGAACGCATCGTCTACTCGGCACTCCAGACGGTCGAGTCCAAGACCGGCAGCGAGCCGGTAGGCACCCTCAAGCGGGCCCTCGAGAACATCAAGCCGCAACTCGAGGTCAAGAGCCGCCGTGTGGGTGGCGCCACCTATCAGGTGCCCATCGAAGTGCGTCCCCGTCGCTCCAACACCCTTGCCGTCCGCTGGCTGGTGAGCAATGCCCGGGATCGCCGGGAGCGCACCATGTCCGAACGGCTCGCAAGCGAGATCCTCGACGCCTCAAACGGCTTGGGCGCCTCCGTCAAGCGACGTGAGGACACCCACAAGATGGCCGAAGCGAACAAGGCCTTCGCGCACTACCGCTGGTAGGTCGTCCGTTCCGGACGGCCACCCCCCCGACCTTTCGATCCTCCGCCCATCCCGTCCCGGCAACCTGCGTCACCCCGTGTGACGCATTCCGGGACATGCCCGCAGACCGCCGAACACCTCGAACGAGCATGAGCAAGCGACACCCCCTCGAACAGACCCGCAACATCGGGATCATGGCCCATATCGACGCGGGCAAGACCACCACCACCGAGCGGATCCTGTACTACACCGGGGTCAACTACAAGATCGGCGAGGTCCACGACGGCGCCGCCACCATGGACTGGATGGAGCAGGAACAGGAGCGGGGTATCACCATCACCTCCGCTGCCACCAGCTGCTTCTGGCGGGATCACCGGGTCAACATCATCGACACGCCAGGCCACGTCGACTTCACGGTCGAGGTCGAGCGTTCGTTGCGGGTCCTCGACGGCGCGGTCGCCGTATTCGACGGCGTGGCCGGAGTCGAACCCCAGACGGAGACCGTCTGGCGACAGGCCGACCGCTACAAGGTGCCCCGCCTCTGCTTCATCAACAAGATGGACCGAACGGGTGCCGACTTCTACTTCGTGCTGGACACCATCCGCGAGCGCCTCGGCTGCAAGGCCGCCGTCGTCCAGTTGCCGATCGGCTCCGAGGCGGAGTTCGCCGGGGTCGTCGACCTGCTCGAGATGAACGCCCTGATCTGGACCAGCGACGATCTGGGTGCTTCATGGAACGTCGTGGAGATCCCAGCTGACATGATCGACAAGGCCGACGAGTACCGACACGAGCTGGTGGACGTGCTGTCGGAGTTCGACGAGAACATCCTCGAGAAGTACGTAGGCGAGGAGGACATCAGCGCAGATGACCTCCGGTCGGCGCTGCGAACCGGCACCCTCAGCGGCCTCTGTGTGCCGATCCTCACCGGCAGCGCCTTCAAGAACAAGGGTGTGCAGCCACTCCTCGACGCAGTGGTCGAATACCTGCCGTCTCCGATGGACCTGCCGCCGGTCGAGGGCGTACACCCCCGTTCGGGTGACACCATCGAGCGGGCTGCCGACGACGGCGATCCCTTTGCAGCGCTGGCCTTCAAGATCATGACCGACCCGCATGTCGGCAAGCTCATCTACTTCCGGGTCTACAGCGGTTCGTTGGACAAGGGCTCTGCGGTGCTGAACACCCGGTCCGGCAACAAGGAGCGGATCGGTCGCATCCTCGAGATGCACGCCAACAACCGGGAGGACCGGGACGAGGTCCGTACCGGAGACATCGTGGCCGGCATCGGCCTCAAGAACACGCGGACGGGCGACACGCTCTGCTCGCCGGACCATCCGATCGTGCTCGAGCAACTCGAGTTCCCGGAGCCGGTCATCCACGTCGCCGTCGAACCCCGCTCGAAGGCCGACCAGGACAAGATGAGCAAGGCCCTCGGTGCGCTCGCCGAAGAGGATCCGACCTTCAGCGTCCGCAGCGACGAGGAGACCGGCCAGACCATCATCGGTGGCATGGGCGAACTGCACCTCGAGGTGCTGGTCGACCGGATGCTGCGCGAGTTCAGCGTCGACGCCAACGTGGGCCGGCCGCAGGTGGCGTATCGCGAGACCATCACCAGGACGGTCGTCGACCTCCGCTACACGCACAAGAAGCAGACAGGCGGGTCGGGTCAGTTCGCCGAGATCGTGGCGACCCTCGAACCCCACTCCGACCCGGACGAGACCTACCACTTCGAGGACAACGTCAAGGGTGGCCGCATTCCGAAGGAGTACATCCCGGCAGTCGACCAGGGCATCCAGGCGGCGATGACCAACGGCGTGCTCGCCGGCTACAACGTGCTCGGCATCAAGGTCACCCTCAACGACGGCAAGTCGCACGACGTGGACTCCTCGGAGATGGCGTTCAAGATCGCCGCACAGGCCTGGTTCCGCGATGCCATCGTCAAGGCGGGGCCCGTGCTCCTCGAACCGGTCATGTCCGTCGAGGTCGTCACTCCCGAGAACTACATGGGCGACGTTGTCGGCGACCTGAACTCCCGGCGGGGACGTGTGGGACAGATGGAGGCCCGTGGCCACAACCAGGTCATCGCGGCACAGGTGCCGTTGTCGGAGATGTTCGGTTACGCTACCGATCTGCGTTCGCGCACCCAGGGGCGCGCGACCTACACGATGCAGTTCGACTCGTACCAGAAGACACCGGCATTCGTGCAGGAAGAGATCGTCAAGCGCTTCCGTGGCGAGTGACATCGACTTAGGCAAACAAACACAGAAAGCAGCCGAGGAATAGGCATGGCCAAGCAGCAGTTCGAACGCAACAAGCCCCACGTGAACGTGGGCACGATGGGCCACATCGACCACGGGAAGACCACCCTGACCGCGGCGATCACCAAGGTCCTCTCCGACCTCGACCCCGACTCGACCGCCTTCACCGAGTTCGACAACATCGACAAGGCACCCGAGGAGCGGGAGCGGGGTATCACGATCAACGTGGCCCACGTCGAGTACGAGACCCCCAACCGGCACTACGCCCACGTCGACATGCCGGGCCACGCCGACTACATCAAGAACATGATCACGGGCGCCGCCCAGGTCGATGGTGCCATCCTGGTCGTGTCGGCTGCCGATGGTCCCATGCCGCAGACACGTGAGCACGTGCTGCTGGCCCGCCAGGTCGGCGTTCCCAAGATCATCGTTGCGCTCAACAAGTGCGACATGGTCGATGACGAGGAACTCCTCGAGTTGGTCGAACTCGAGGTGCGTGAGCTCCTCGACGAGTACAGCTTCCCGGGCGACGACACCCCGATCTGTCGGGTCTCGGCGCTCAACGCCCTCGATGGTGACGCCGACGCAGCCGCAGCGGTCGTCGACCTGATGGCTCAGGTCGACGAATACATCCCGGAGCCGGAGCGCGATGTCGACAAGCCATTCCTGATGCCCATCGAGGACGTCTTCACGATCACCGGTCGCGGCACCGTCGTCACCGGCCGGGTCGAGCAGGGCATCGTCAACACCGGTGACAACATCGAGATCATCGGCATCAAGGACACCCAGACCACGGTCTGTACCGGTGTCGAGATGTTCCGCAAGATCCTCGACCAGGGTCAGGCCGGTGACAACATCGGCGCCCTCCTGCGCGGCATCGACAAGACCGCGGTACAGCGTGGACAGGTGCTCGCCAAGCCCGGCTCGATCACCCCGCACACCAACTTCGAGGCTGAGGTCTACGTGTTGACCAAGGCGGAGGGCGGCCGCCACAAGCCGTTCTTCTCGAACTACCGGCCGCAGTTCTACTTTAGGACCACCGACGTGACGGGCTCGATCTCCCTTCCCGACGGAACCGAGATGTGCATGCCGGGCGACAACACCACCATGAGCGTCGAGCTCATCGCCCCGATCGCCATGGACGAGGGCCTGCGCTTCGCCATCCGCGAGGGTGGCCGCACCGTTGGTGCCGGCGCCGTCACCAAGATCCTCAGCTGACTTCGATGGCGGCTGGTCAGAAGATCCGGATCCGGCTCAAGGCCTACGACCACGAGGTCATCGACCAGTCGACCAAGAAGATCGTCGAGACGGTTCTTCGGACCCAGGCGGAAATCCGCGGTCCGGTCCCGTTGCCTACCGAGAAGCACCGGTACACGGTGGTGCGGTCACCGTTCAAGGACAAGGATTCCCGGGAGCACTTCGAGATGCGCATCCACAAGCGCCTGCTCGACATCCTGGAACCCTCGCCCAAGACGGTCGATGCGCTCCAGCGCCTCGACCTGCCGGCCGGCGTGGACATCGAGATCAAGATCCAACAGGACTGACTCCTCCGGATCACCAGAACGAAAAGGACGAAGCGCCCTCTCCGGAGGGCGCTTCTCCAGTTTCCCCCGGCAACCCGGTTGCTGGTATCGAATTGTCACCGACCGGTCCCCGCCGGCTCTCGAGTTGGTGCTCACGACCACGGGTGCCACCGCGGCTGCGTCGCCGGGCCGGGTTTCGGCTCGCAAGCATTCGGTTTGTGGACGAGCAGGCGCCTGCCGATGTCCGTCCACCGTGGAGATGCGACCCACAACCTTGGAAAGGAACGACTAGCCCTTCAACTTTCGACGCCGTTGCTGACTCGCCTCGAGCAGCTCCTCGGCCACGTCGTGTCGCTCGGCAGCCGCTGAGATGATCGCCTGGAGCGTGGCGGCCGCTGGGAGTGCCAGCATCGCCCCGACCACGCCCAGCAACGCTGCGCCGGCGATGACCGAGCCGAACGCCACCGCGGCGTGAATCGCCATCGTCTGCGAGGTGATGCGGGGGGCGAGGAGGTAGTTCTCGACCTGCTGGTAGACGGCGATCACGAGCAGCACCCACAGGCCCGACGTCGGTTCGTCGATGAGGCCGATCAGGACCGGAAGGGCGCCGGCGAGGTATGTACCGACGACGGGGACCACCTGGGAGATCACTCCCACCCAGATGGCGAGGGCCAGGCCCGATGGGAGGTCGATGATCTCGAAGGCCGCCCAGTGGACGACGGCGGCGATGATCGCGAGGATGCCCCGGGACACGATGTAGCCACCGGTCTTGGCGATGGCCAGGTCCCAGACCTCCAGTACGTACCTCTGGCGCCTTTCGGGGAGCAGCGAGCAGACGGTTCGTCGCAACTTGGGGCCCTCGGCCACCAGGTAGAAGGCGAACAACCCGATGGTGAACACCTGGAACAGCACGTTCGCGACGGTGGTGCCGAACTTGGCAAGGTCGTCTGCGAATCCGCTCAGCCGTTCGGCAAGGGCCCCGGAGTCCCAACTGTCACGTACGTCGGCGGTGGCATTGTCGATACCGAGGTTGTCGGCCAGGAACTCGTCGACGGACTCGAGGTAGCTGGGGAGGTTGTCGCTCAATTCGGTGACCTGTTCGGAGAGCAACGAGCCCATGGCGAATCCGAAGCCACCGAGGCCCGCGAGGAGGGCGATGAACACGAGGGCCGTCCCCAGTCCCCGGCGGATGTTCCAGCGTTCGAGGACGTTGACGGCTGGTTCCATGGCGAACGACAGGAACAGCGCCACAAGCAGGATGATGAACAGGGAACGCAGCGACTCGAGGACACCCTGGAGGTACCAGAGGCCCGCCAGCCCACCGAGGAACAGGAGGATCGAACGCACCAGCCAAGGGGGCGGGTACATCGGGGGGTCGGGCGTCGGATCGAGTTCGGACACGGACCCAGACGGTAGTTGCGGACCGGGGGGTGACCGCGGATTCGCGGCGTTGTCGGGGACCGCTAACGCCCCTAGCCTTGGGCCCTGCGCCTCCGGAGGTTTCCGTTGGTGCGAAAAGCGATGTTCGTGAAGGCCCGCCCGAATCCCCGGGGAGACCGGCGGGAACCACCCGACACAACCGAATTACCGCTCCGCCGGGTCTTCCCGTGCGGAGCGTTCGCGTGAAGCGGCCCGAACGGGCCGATCGCCAGGGGATGACCCCGGGCGTATCAACAGGAGCCACCATGGCGAACAAGGCACTCGTCGGCGAGAAGGTCGGCATGACACAGGTCTGGGACAGCGACAACGTCGTTGTCCCGGTCACCGTGTTGCGTGTCCGGCCCAACCGCGTCGTCCAGGTCAAGACCGCCGAACGCGATGGTTACAGCGCACTCCAGGTGACCTTCGGTCAACGCGAAGAGCGCAAGATCACCCGTCCCGAGGCCGGCCACTTCGGGGCGGCCGGCGTGCAGCCCGGGGTCCGTCTGCTCGAGTTGCGGCTCGACGATGTAAGCGAGTACGAGGTGGGTCAGGAACTCACGGTCGACGCTCTCGCCGAGGTGGCACACGTCGACGTCACCTCGGTCAGCAAGGGCAAGGGCTTTGCGGGCGTCATGAAGCGCCACAACTTCAAGGGCCAGCGGGCCAGCCACGGTGCCCACAAGGTCCACCGCAAGCCAGGCGCCGTCGGCCAGTGCGCCACTCCGTCCCGGGTGTTCAAGGGCAAGAAGATGCCCGGCCGCATGGGCAACCAGAAGACCACCACCCAGAACCTGGTCGTGGTCGAGGCCGACGCCGAACGCGAGTTGCTGCTCGTCCGGGGTTCGGTGCCCGGCCCCACGGGCGCCACCGTCCTCATCCGCAATGCCGTGAAGCGGGTTCGGTGATGGCCAGCATCCCGATGCGCAGCCTCAGCGGTGGCGATGTCGGCGTCGTCGAACTCGACGGAGCCACCTTCGGCATTGAGCCGAACACCGCTGTGATGCACCAGGTGGTTACCGCCCAGTTGGCGGCACGCCGCAGCGGTACCCAGAGCACCAAGACCCGGGCCGAGGTCCGTGGTGGTGGGGCCAAGCCGTGGAGCCAGAAGGGCACCGGGCGGTCCCGCCAGGGCTCGATCCGTTCACCCCAGTGGCGTGGCGGTGGCGTGGCGCTGGGCCCCAAGCCCCGCAGTTACGCCCAGAAGACCCCCAAGAAGATGATCCAGTTGGCGTTGCGGTCGGCACTGTCCGACCGTGCGGCCGAGGGACAGATCGTCGTGGTCGATGCCTGGGGCTTTGAGGCACCCCGCACCAGGGATGCCGTGGCCGTCCTATCCGCACTCGACATCGAAGGTCGGGTCCTGGTGGTAGCCGGTCGCGACGACGTGAACACCTGGAAGAGCTTCGCCAACCTGCCCGAGGTCCACGTGGTCTCGCCGGGTGAGCTCAACGCCTACGACGTGCTGGTCAGCGACACCGTGGTCTTCTCCAGGGACACGCTTCCCGCATGTCCCCCCGCAGCAGCCGATGCCGAGGCCGTCGCCGAGCCCGATGCCGATGCCGAGGCCGAGGCCGTCGCCGAGCCCGATGCCGATGCCGAGCCCGACGAGTCGCCCACCGGCGACGAGGAGGAACAGGCATCGTGAAGGACGCACGCGACGTCATCGTCCGACCGATCGTGTCAGAAAAGTCGTACGAGCTCCTGGAGGCCAACGTCTACACCTTCGAGGTGCCGAGGTCGGCCTCCAAGCCCGAGATCCGTGACGCCGTCGAGTCCATCTTCGACGTCAGCGTCCTCCGGGTGAACACGCTGAACCGGAACGGCAAGCGAACCCGCAACCGACGCACCGGCACCTGGGGCAAGCGACCCGACGTCAAGCGGGCCTACGTCACCCTCGCCGAGGGCGACTCCATCGAACTGTTCGAGGGCAGGTAGCCATGCCACAGCGCAAGCGCAAGCCGACCAGCCCCGGCCGCCGGTTCCAGACCGTCTCGGACTTCTCGGCCATCACCAGGTCGACCCCCGAGAAGTCGCTGGTAGAGAAGCAGACATCGACCGGTGGTCGCAACAACTATGGTCGCAAGACCGCCCGCCACCGTGGTGGTGGCCACAAGCAGCGGTACCGGGTCGTCGACTTTCGACGCAACAAGGACGGCGTGCCCGCCAAGGTCGCCGCCGTCGAATACGACCCCAACCGCAGTTGCCGCATCCTGTTGCTCCACTACCACGATGGCGAGAAGCGCTACATCCTCGCCCCGAAGGGCGTCGAGGTCGGCGACACGCTGCAGTCGGGTCAGGGCTCGGAGATCCGCTCCGGCAATGCCCTGCCGTTGCGGTACATCCCCGTCGGTACGGTCCTCCACAACATCGAACTCCAGCCGGGTGGCGGTGGGAAGATGGCCCGCAGCGCCGGCTCGAGCGTCCAGTTGGTGGCCAAGGAGGGCGACTTCGCCACCCTGCGACTTCCCAGCACCGAGATGCGGCGGGTGCGCATCGACTGTCGGGCGACCATCGGGGAGGTCGGCAACCAGGAACATGAGCTCATCAAGATCGGAAAGGCCGGTCGCAATCGCTGGAAGGGCGTCCGCCCCCAGTCCCGCGGCGTGGCAATGAACCCGGTCGACCACCCGCTGGGTGGAGGCGAGGGCAAGTCCTCGGGCGGTCGTCATCCCGTGTCGCCATGGGGCAAGCCCGAGGGTCGTACCCGTTCGCGCAAGAAGCAGTCCGACAAGATGATCGTGCGTCGCCGTCGTCGGCGCGGATCGCGGAGGTAGGCAGCAGTGCCACGGAGTCTCAAGAAGGGACCGTTCGTCGACGATCATCTCCTCAAGAAGGTCGACGCCCTCAACGAGTCCGGCGAGAAGAAGGTCATCAAGACCTGGTCCCGCCGGTCCACGATCATCCCCGACATGGTCGGCCACACCCTGGCCGTCCACGACGGTCGCAAGCACGTCCCCGTGTACATCACCGAGGCGATGGTCGGCCACAAGTTGGGCGAGTTCGCCCCGACGCGGACCTTCCGGTCGCACACCGGCCAGGAGCGGGGGGTGAGTCGCTGATGGGCACCGCCGTCCTCAAGACCAACGAGGGACGCCCGGGCACCCGGGCCGTAGCTCGCCATGTGCGTGTCTCGGCTTCGAAGGCCCGCGAGGTTCTGAACCTCGTCCGTGGCGAGTCGTACGGTCGGGCCAGCGAGATCATCGCCTTCTCGGAGCGCAGCGTTGCCAAGGTCGTCGGCAAGTGCCTCGATTCGGCCGTAGCCAATGCCGAGCACAATGACCAGGTCCCTGCCGAAGAGCTCTTCGTGTCGGCCTGCTATGCCGACGAGGGAGCGACCCTGAAGCGATGGCGTCCGCGTGCCCGTGGTCGCGCCACCCCGATCCACAAGCGCACCTGCCACATCACGGTGGTTGTGAGCCGGTACACGGAAGAGGAACTCGAGCGGATGGCAGCCCAGGACGCCCTGCGGGAGCGCACCGGTGCCAGTGCCCGTGCCGCCGTCTCGCGTCGCGAGCGCGTCGAGAAGAGCCGTGCAGCCGAGACCGCCCGCGAAGCCGAGCACGACCACGAGCACGATGACGGACACGACCACGAGGCTGTCGAGGTCGAAGACGCCACCGAAGAGGCTGTCGAGGTCGAAGACGCCACCGAAGAGGCTGTCGAGGTCGAAGA
>MPMB02184962.1_pt1 | contig 73392 bp, 56 predicted proteins | sample 1617371 | NCBI WGS metagenome assembly MPMB02 (sample SAMN05944808, study PRJNA350692) | marine metagenome | biome: marine; feature: ODZ; material: water; isolation source: 300 m water sample filtered on 0.2 um supor filter | place: Pacific Ocean | collected 2012-04-08 | depth 300m m
GACCGTTCCGTAGGTATCGAGCGCCGTGTCGAAGATGGTCGCCACCTGAGAGCTGTCAGAAACGTCGGCAACGGCAGAGGTAGCGGTACCGCCGGCGGTGGTGATCTGGTCGACCACCTGCCGCCCACCCGTCACGAATCGCCTCCAATCCCCCCCGCGCTTCGCGGCGACCTGCATCGCCAGAAACCACCCAGCAGTCGCGCCCATGCGCTTCCACCGCCATCTTGGCCGTCAACATCGCCCCGCTGCGGCGTGGCGCTTCGATCACCAACACGCCGCTGGACAACCCGCTGATGATCCGGTTTCTCCGCGGAAACTGACTGGGCCGAGGCCCCCGGTCGGTCGGCAATTCGCTCACAACCGCGCCGCCACAACTTCGGATCTCATCAAACAAGGCCGAGTGCTCGCTCGGATATGGGCAGCCCAGTCCGCTGCCCAGCACCGCCACGGTTCGGCCCCCTGCCCGAAGCGACGCCCGGTGCGCTTCGGCATCGATGCCCCGCGCCCCGCCTGACACAACGCACACCCCCACCGACGCAAGCCCACCGGCAAAGCGGCCAGCCTGACGGATTCCAGCAGGAGAACACCGCCGCGTCCCAACCACCGCCACCGCTGGCTCCTGAAATACTCCGGCATTGCCCGCGACCCGAAGCACCGGCGGCGGATCAGGAATGTTCATCAACGCTGGTGGATAGCGGACATCATCGAACGCCACCAGATCACCCCCATACCGAGCAAGCCGCTCGAGTTCATCGCCGGGCCGACTCAACCGAATCGCCGCAGCCAGTGCCTCGCGGCTCGCCCCCGGAAGCGAGTCCGCCATGTCCACCAGCGCCCCGGCATCGGCGGCGGCGAGCACGGCCGCCACCTCGCCATAGTGCGACAGCAGCCGCCGAACCGTTGCAGGTCCGATCCCCTCGGCGGCCGTAAGCCGCAGCCAATCCAGTCTCGTCTGCGAAGGTGCATCCACTTGAGCACCCTAGCGCCAGAACCGACTCACTTGGCCAAACACTGCCTTATTTCCCCACGCGGCGTACCGCCGCCACCTGCAAGAACCACGTCACCCCCACCACCCTGCGCTGCGGCAAAATTTCGAGTGGACTCTTTCCCCCGCGGAGCCATTCAAACTCCGATCGCGCCGGGCTTGGCATCCCCCCCCGAACCTCCGAACCCAACCAGCCCCACAAACACCAACAGCACCCCGAACGCCAACACCCACAATCGTGCCGGGCCTGACACGATCCACTCCAGCCTGCTCACGGTCGGCTCCGGCGGAGACGCCGCCACCGGCTCCACGGTGTCATCGATCCACCCAAGCACACCCCCTGCGTGAACCTCCCGAGCAAGCGCCACATCACCTGCCGGGAGCAGGTTCAGTTGCCAAGCGATCAAACGACGTTCAAGTTCGGGGTCGCCGGATTCAAGTGCCGCGAGCATCACCTCGGTCGCCTCTACGCGGCGAGCCTCGTAGTCCACCACGGTCTGCAACCGATCTCGCTCCAGACGCACATTCTGAACATCCCGCCAAGCCGGTACCAACATGACCGCCCCCACCACGATGAGCCCCGCAAGTAGAAACGGCCATCCCGGCGAGAGCCTCGCGATGGGCGGGACACGATCGGATCGAGATGGCGTGGCGCCCGACACTTCTCCCATATCGGCCCAAGCCCGGCCGTTGGCCCAATACCCGGGCCTGCTTGACCTCGTTTCGTACCACTTCTACAATGCCCGCTTCGACTGCGGGGTAGAGCAGTCTGGTAGCTCGTCAGGCTCATAACCTGAAGGTCGTAGGTTCGAATCCTGCCCCCGCTATTGCAAGCAGCCCCAGCCCTTGGCTGGGGCTGTTTGCAATAGTGGAACCACTACCGGACACACGTCCAAGGGCCCGCTGCTCCTATCTCGCAGCATCCTCCATGGCGGCACATACGCGATCGGCGGCAAAGTACGTCAGAAAGTGCCCCACGTCGTCAAGACGAGATGCGGTGGCGTCGGGCTTTCCTGCTTGTACCCCGGCAACATCCAAGTGCCCACAGGCCGTCACCATCAGGTGAAGGGGAACACCGATGTTGGAAACGAGATCTCTGGTCCCAAAGGAAGCAAGGTCGGCGAAAAGGCCCATGGCGATCTCCGGTGACTGCGCCATCATTCCCTGAACAATGGATTCGACAATTGGTCCAAGTTCACAGGGAAGAAAGAAGGCTTGCTCGACGAAACTCCGAAAGACCTCGCCATAGGGGCCCTGCTGGAGCCGCCTGATGAACTCGGCGTACCGCTCTTGCGTGGCGATCGACAGTGGAATGGAACTGTCCATGACAATCACTGCCCGACAATCAACCATCTTGGTATTGGCAAGGCTGGCAGCAAGGAAGCCCCCCATGCTGTGCCCGCAGAACACCGGGTGTTTGATGCCGTGCCGTCTCAATAACGAAGCAAGATCGTGGCAGACGGCCTCCAGCGAAATCGGGGTATCCCCCCGCTTTATTCGCTCGATCCAATCAGGTACGAAAACGCGATACCGCTCGCCGAGCAGGTTCACCTGCGCAGCGAAGTCTCCGGTTCGACAGCACCATCCATGAAGACACACCAAGGCCGGCCCGGCTCCACCGGTGTCGATCAGGTCAGTCGTGTCCATTTCACACGTCATTGCGAGGAGAAGGTAAGTCGATCCCGATTGGCAGGCCACTTCAAAGTGGTCGCATCCTCAAAGCGTACCGCCCCACAGCAGTAATCAGCAGCGCGCCGTCAGCATCACAAGACATTCATTGGTCTCTCGGCCCCGTCGCGTGTCGTTCCAGCTCCAATACTGAACACCCACCCAAACATGCCGAGAAATCCTCCATCCAAAGACCAAATTGGTGGGTGTCCAGTGCTTCCCGCCTCAGGAATCCGCGTGATACCTCCGAGACCTCTCTTTCATTATCCAAGACAACCGAACCCCTTACACTGACCTGCGAGAAGGAGAACAGAGGACAAATGAACAACCATGAGACGAACGGCCGGGGCAGAACTGGGAATTCCGCGAAAGCGGTTCTGGGCACCCGAATGCTCAGGCGGACAATTACAGTTGTGCTTGCATTGGTGGCAACGGGCGCGAATGCGGAGCCTCCGGACATACAAACGATTCTTGATGAGCGAGTCGAGGCTGGATTGACTCCCGGAATCGTGGTGGGCGTGCTGCATGATGATGGATCCACGGAGTTCATCAGCGCAGGAACCCTGCAGGCGGGCGGCACAACAATGGTCGATGAACATACGATCTTCGAGATCGGCTCAATCACCAAGGTATTCACAGCACTGATCGCCGCTCGTATGGAGGAGCACGAACTGCTGTCGCTTGACGATCCGGTCCAGCAGCATCTGCCCGCGCAAATCAAGGTTCCGACGAAAGACGGACAAACGATCACACTTCGGCATCTGGCAACGCATACGTCCGGTCTGCCACGGATGCCAGACAACTTTCACCCAGCCGATCCAACCAACCCCTACGCCGATTACACACCTGAACACATGTATGCCTTTCTCGGCGACCACGACTTGGCGGACCCGCCAGGAACTGGACCGGCCTATTCGAATCTCGGCATGGGGCTGCTCGGGCACGTCCTCGAGTTGCGAGCGGACAAGGCATACGAGGATCTCGTTCAAACTGAAGTTTGCGGGCCATTGAACATGACGAGCACGAGTTGCTGCCCTCGACCGCAGGATGCATCACGAGTTGCTGCGCCCCACAGGGGTCTGCAGCCGGGTGTGGCATGGGACTTCAGTGCAATGGCGGGCTGTGGCGATATCAATTCGACAGCGACTGACATGCTGACCTTTGCTGCGGCGAACATGGGGCAGAACAAATCCCCGTTGCATGAAGCAATGCGGAAGTGCCAGACACCAGTCGTGCCGGGACAGGGGCTTGGATGGAGGATTGGACACGACGAAAAAGGCAAACGGGTGGCTCACAATGGTGGCACGGGAGGGTTTGCCAGTTACCTCTGCGTGATGCCGGATTCGGGAGAAGCTGTCATCGTTCTGGCAAACTCGGCCTATCGTGGGGTCGATCAGATCGGTCAACACACACTCGACGGTGAATACCCGTTGGACGTACTACCGCCCAAAGCCGCTGCGCTGGATGAGCTTCTCGGCGTCTTCCCACTCGGATCTACCGGGGCAGAGGTCACTATCACTCGAGAAGAACGCCAGTTGATGGCCAGATTGTCCGGCCAAGAGGCAATACCCGTCTATCCCGTCAGCGGCGACCGGTTTGAGTATCGCGTTGTCCAAGCGGAACTGACCTTCGGCCGGAATCGCAGCGGCGAAATCAACCGCCTGGTTCTTCACCAGAATGGTCAACATCTGGAAGCGTTGAAGCAACCAACTCAGCCGCAGACATCTCACCATGACGACTACACCGGAACCTATCGGATGGCGTCGGGCAAAGAGTTCTCGGTGAAGGATGACCGTGGCAATCTCACGATTCGGCTGAGTGGCCAGCAGCGGCTTCCAGTTGTTCAGGCCGGCTACGACCGCTTCGAGTACAAGGACGTCGAGGCACAGGTCAGCTTTCTTCGGGATGCGGACGGCAGCGTCAATCGCCTGGTGTTGCACCAGAATGGTGCCCATGTCGAGGCAGCAAAGAAGCCGTGAATTCTCACCGGACAATTGCGGGCCGTTTGCAATCGCGGACCAGCTACCAGACACCCAAGAGCTCCTGAAACCCGTGCCTTGCCCGGAGACGCTTGCCAAACATTCGTTTTGACGATCTTTATACGCTTCCAAGTCTCCAAGCAACCAACGCCTGCTGTATTGACTGAATGTGATAAATAGTCGACTGAAACGAGTCGGCTATGACCTATAACACAAGCCCCAGTACACAAGTACCAGTCGATTCAGAGAGGACATCCATGTCGATCATCAAACTTCTCGGGGCAGTTGTCGCCCTTGCAATGACCACCGCCACCTTCGCCCAAGGAACCTTCAACTACGTTCGGATTGGCGATGTGGACGGCTTCGGATTCCTCACCGGAACAACACCAGGGGTCCAATGGTGAACCCAATTGGCCGTTCAACTCTCCCTTCGATGACCCTCCAAACTGTCCGATCGACGGCAGTTGCTCAGGCGGCATCCTCGTCAACGCCAATGGACTCCCCATCAACGTTGACGGCATGGGAATCCTCACGCAGGGTGACTTTCTGCCGGATCTGGACTGCTCGGTTCCCGGATGCGACCAGCCCCAATACGGAACCCACGCCAACTCTGATGAGTTCGACAACCGAGAAACCGTCGAGATCACAGGAGGCACGGGCAGCCCCCCGATGGGAGCCTATACCGAAGTGAGTGGAGCCACCGATATTGGGTCTTCGGGATCGGGGTGGACCGATGTCACGGTGACGGGCACCGGCGTTGGGTGGAATTACTGCAGTGATGCACCCATGCCCGCGTCCTACATCTGCGGCACTGGACAGCCCACGATGCTCTTTGACTTCTCGGTGACCAACGCAGATCCGAGTCAGCCGCTCTACATCAATGCTGTCTTTGGTGACTACGACGTTGATTCGGCGGGCGACACAGTGGTGATTTACACCTCCAGCGGCAACTCGTACAACATTGCGATTGTGACGCAGAACAATGCCGCAGGCCAAGACGGTTTGGTTCAGGAGGCAACCGCCGCGATCCCGTTCGCCTCGGTGTTCCCGAACTGGCCCACCAGCACACAGGGATGGCTGCGTGTTGATTTTCAAATGCCATCGGAGCCGTTCACTGCTTATGACTATGCCGAAATCGCCATCACGCCTCTTGTTGAAGTGGGCTGCTGCTGCGTCGAAGATGCGGCAGGGGGTTGGACCACGACCGAAATGACAGAGATAGATTGTGAAGCACTTGGAGGAATCTACCAAGGCGACGGCGTGGGCTGCGATGGACCGACACCTCCTATGGGCGCGTGCTGCACCGATATAGACTGCCAGTACACCAGTGAGTGCGACTGCGAGGTCACCGGTGGTATGTTCTACGCTGGGGTGTCGTGCGAGGATGCAGGGTGCAATACGGAGGGATGCTGCTGTTACCAGGATCCTGACTCGGGTATGTGGTGGTATCAGATGACCAGCTCAAGTTTGTGTGCGCAGTTGAACGGCTACTATGCGGGCAACGGCGTCGAATGCACAGGAGAAGAGGTCCCCATGGGAGCCTGCTGTCTCATAAACGGCGAAGCCGAAGGGTGGTGCATCGATACCTCGATCTGTCGGTGCGATGATTGGGGCGGCGTGTTCTTCGCGAACCTGCACTGCGATGACGACATCGTCCTCGAGAAGTGCCCGCCGCCGGGCGAGAATGGCGCGTGCTGCTTCATCAATCAGGACACCGGATGCTTTGAGTGCGTGGAAACGACCGAACTTTCCTGCGCCAATGACTTCCCATTTGGTCAGTGGCAGGGATCGGGGAGTCTCTGCAGTGATCCCGATATCACGTGCTGCCGAACTTTCGGCGCGTGCTGTGTAGGTAATACGTGTGTCTGGACGATCGAGGATGCCTGCCAAGCGAGTGGCGGCGTGTGGTCAGCAGCGGTGATGTGCGCGGATGCCGGGTGTCCGTCCTATTGCCTGGAAGACGTCACACGTGATGGTGTCGTCAACATCGACGATCTTCTTGCACTTCTCGGAGCATGGGGGCCGTGTCCCTAGTGCAGAGTGCCGTCCAATGAGGGCACGAGTTCTCTGATCCGGTTCGGCGGCTGGGATGGCAGCAGTTCCGGCACCGGCACCCTGGCCATCGACTGCGACGAGTGATCGGATTCGAGTAGACAACCCGGCGTCAACGCCGGCCAAGTTCCTTGCGCTCTTTGCGCCCCTGCACGTCCCCGCTGCTGGGCACCGCTCGCTGAGGGCACTTCTCCCTCAGCCATGCTGGAGAGAGCCGCACCGACCGAATAAATGGCTGCGACCCCTCGATCCAGTGCCCATAGGTGATCGCCAGCACCGTCCCGTCTGGAAGCCGCTCAAGCGCCGGATAGGCGCAGTCCCAGCGGTGATGATTGTCGCTGAGGCGAAGTCGGTATTGACCACTGCCACCTCGCAGCAGATCCTCCCACGTGCCAATCCACGCGGCCCAGTCTCCTTGCCATGGACTTTCTGCGTGCGTATCCCGGAACGAAATCAAGAGCCTTCCATCGGGCAGGTACACCGCCTGATGCCGATCACCCGTCAGCGCATCGGGGAGTTCCACGGGAGTCGACCAGGTCTTGCCCTTGTCACCACTGAAGCAGATATGGCTGTTCTTGCTCCTGCTGTTCTCGCGGAGCAGCATGGCCCAGCGAGCACCATCCGGTGAGCGGACCAGCCCCGGCTCGCACAGATGCACCGAAGGGTCGGCAACCACCACCCGCGGCTGGCTCCACGTCAGTCCTCCGTCGGTCGTATCAATCGCATAGACCTCGAAGCCCGGCGTGCCGCGTCCCCCCTGCCGAAGGAAGCGACCGTCGTCGTGGAAGAAGGCGGAGTACTGACCGGGCGCAGTCTGCATGAGGTCCGCAACGGCAACAATGCCGCCGTAGTCCCCGATTGGCAACAACTCCGACCATGTGCCCCCCCCATCTTCGCTGACCGATGTTCGGATCGGATACAAACCGGAGAACAGGATCAACCTGCGAACACCCTCGGCGTCGACCATCTCGTAGATATGTGGTGTCTCCTGTGAAGTCGCCCACGAGGCCGGTACGTCGAGCCGCTTACTCCATGAGCGGCCGCCGTCCTCGCTTCGCTTGAGCACCAGTTCGCCACGGCCATGCCCCTTTGGATACACGCAGAGGATTGTCTTGCCATCCGGCAGGAGAACCGTCGATGGATGTCCGAGATATTGCCCCGCCTCACGATCCACGGTCATCTGCATGTCGGCCATCTCAGAGAGATCGAGCGGTATTGGCGCCAGCATGCTGAGCATCACTAGGAACGATTCGATGTGCGGCATCGGCGAACCATACATCATGGCCGAAAAGACCGAAGTGAGAGCCGGTTCACCGCTTCGCGTTCAGGAGTGCAACAATCGGAATCGTCAGCAGAAACGGCGCCGCGAGGGTCAGTCCGATCAGCCCCAGGAAGGGTGGATGCAACTGCCCCTCCAGAAAGGCCATGATGCCAGCCATCAGAAAGACACCCGTCACCGTGACGGCGGATGCCAAACCGCGATTCTCAGGAAATGGTTTGACCGCGCCGGCATTGGCCTCTGGAAATACCAGTCCCGCGCCCAATGCCAGCAGCATGCTCGCGCCAACAAGGACGATGACCGTTGTTCGGACTGAAAGCTCGACCGACCACAGTGCCATCAGTCCCAAGCCAGGCAGCAGGGCAATGAACATGCCGAGCCAGAACACACCACGAATACTGCTTCGGGCCGCCAATCGCCTCGACAATGACAGCGCCACGATATACACACCAACGGTGAAGCCCGCCAGCCATGGGTAGATCTGAACCGGAATGGACAGGTGCTTGGAATACCAGAATGGCATGGCCGCGTAGTAGCCCAGCAGCGTGCCCGAACACGCGATGTAGCAACTGGCGCTGCTCCAGTAAGCCCTGCTTCGGAGAATGTCACGCAGGGCCGCAACTGTAGGAGGCCTTTGCTTCTTCATGCCTCGCGGATGTGTCTCCGGAAGCTGCCGCCATACTGCCAGCAGAGTGAGCACCGTCATCATCAAGAAGCCCGCGAAGATCCATCGCCACGATGCATAGGCCACCAGATAGCCACCAATGACCTGCGCGACCATCGGAATCGCAGCCGTACACATGCTGACGCGGCCGAGCTCATGCTTGGCGCGGTCGTGTGTACGAGTCTCAAAGAGAATGGCCCGCCCTACCGGGCTGATTGCAGAGAGCCCCAAGCCTTCGAGACTGCGACCGATTCCGAAGATGACAACAGAATCGCTCAGCAAAACGATGCCAGACCCGACTGCGGCGACAAAAAGCCCGATCAGCAACGGTTGGCGCCGGCCAATACGATCGCTGATGATGCCCCATGCCAGTTGCCCAAACGCAAAGCAGATGAAGAAGACCATCACGGTCGTGCGGAGGGCAGTCCCGGATGTGTTGAAGATCCCTTCCAATTCAGGAAGTGCCGGTAGTGAGAGTTTCATGCCGGCCCATGCGAGCATCCATGAGAATGCCAGCAACGGCAGGCTCGGGATGCGTGCAGACTGGGAAGCGTTGCTCATGCAGACACGATACTGCCACCCGCGTAGTCATCGTTCCCGCGAGGTGGCTCGCAGATATGGCCTTGAATCCTCATCGCCAAATATCTGGCCCGGTCCCCTTCCATCGGACTACTCCAAAGTCCACTTTCCCATGCCAACGACGATTGCGCTGAGCACATCGCAGGCATACCATGCCGCCCATGAACGACTACCTGCTCATCGGCGGCATCATGCTCATCGGACTGCTGCTCGGCACGGTCTTCCTGCATTTCATCCCAAGACTCGGCCCGCCGGGAAAAGCCATCTCGGGATGGCTGGGCAAGGCCCCTGGCTTGGATCTTGCCGTGGCCTACTTCAGTGCCGCACCACTGATCGTTGGGCCGATCGTGGCGGGCTGGATCGGACTGGCCGCCGCGGTCTCAGCGCAGGTGCTGGCGCTCCTGATTTGGTCGTTTCTGCATGGACTGGCTCACCCAGTCGCCCGCCGGGGACCTCGCATCGTCAAGGTGCTCAACGATCTCGTTGGTGCCCCTCGCAATTACGCGGCTTTGTGGGTGACAATCATCGTGGTGCCGATGTTCTGGATGGTCCGCATCTCGGAAATCCTCGTCTATCCACTCCTTGTCTGGCTGGTGCGATTCCCACGCTACAAACAGAGCGAATGGGTCATGGTGACTCGTCACAAGTTTGATAATCTGGTCGGACATGACCTGATCTGGTGCCTGTACTGTGACTGGATGACCGGTGTGTGGTCGCTGGCTTCGGAAATGCTTCGCAACGTCGAGTCGTTCTGGTGCCCCATCCGATTCCACAGCACCAACAAATGCGACAACTGTGCTCACGATTTCCCCGATGTCTACCGCGGCTGGATCCCGGCCGATGGCAGCATGGAGGATGTGACGGCAGTCATCAAAAAGCACTACGGGGAGGCTGAGATCAACAGTTGGTTCGGGCACCCAGCCAGATTGACCGTCGAGGGCGACACGCCAGCGATCGCTCAGGACGATGCCGAAGAAACGCCCCCTCAGGGCTGAGTTGCCTCCTCCGACGCGACGCTTTCGAGGACTGCAGCGGGGAAGGCCTTCCCAAGGTCGGCGTTGAAGGGGCGGAGTTGCGTCGCAAAGACAGCGGTGAGATCCTGGCTTGGATCGACAAAGAAATAGGTGCAGGCAGCACCGCCCCAGCCGTAGCGACCGAGACCACGGGGACCGTATGCAGTCTGCACTGCGTCGGAAGTCGAGACACCCATTCCGAAGTACAGGTCGCTGGCCTTGATGTTCGGGGCAAGGTGGTTGTGTGTCATGTAGTGCACGGTTCGCGGCGTGACGATGCGGGTGCCATCCAGCTCGCCCTCGCCAAGCATCACCAGACAGAAACGGGTGTAGTCATGCAGCGTCGAGTACAGGCCTTCGCCACCGAGAGGAAGATACGAGTTGTCACTTGGTTCGTCCCCGGCAAAGTGCGTGCCTTCAATCTCAAGTTCGCCAGTCTCGTCACTTCGGCGAACGATGGGCATGACACCCTTGGGATCGCTTGGCCGAAACCCCGTGTTGTCCATCTGAAGCGGCGTGAAGATCCGTTCCTGCAGGAAGTCTTCGAAGGGCTGAGCGGCCGCAACCTCTATGACGCGGCCAAGCACATCTGTGTTGATGCCGTAGAGAAAGGCCGTGCCGGGGTCATGAACAAGCGGCACCGCGGCCATGTACTTCGCCGCCTCTTCGAGCGTTGTGGCCTTTGTCCAGATATTGGCGTACCACGACTCATACTCCGGTGGCACCGAGAAGCGATAGCCAAGACCCGAGGTATGGACCAGCAGGTCCCGCACCATGATGGGGCGCGAAGGCGGACGCATCACGGCGTTCTCCCGCGTCTTTGCTGCACCATCGGGCCATGTGGCCACCTTCACATCTGCGAATTCGGGGATGTACTTTGACACCGGATCGTCGAGACTGAGTTTCCCTTCCTCGGCAAGGATCATGGCGGCAAGCGAGGTGATCGGCTTGGTCATTGAGTAGATGCGAACAACCGCATCGATCCCAAGCGGCGTCTCGGAGTCGGGCGAGTAACTGCCGAACGCATCGAGAAACGTCACGTCGCCGTTCCGGGTCACTTCGGCCATGCAGCCGACGACTTGCCCCTGCTCGACGAGGGCTTCCATGAAGTCTCGCAGGGTGTCGTACCCCGCGGAGGCCAGCGAAGCGATGGCAAAGATGGCGGCAGAAGTCAGGCAGACGATGGAGGTGATGGGAGTGCGCATGGAAGCAGCGTAGCATTGGTGGCGAGTCGACTCGGCTTCAGGGCGAAGCCCCCCCACTTCACACACCCCCCCACTTCACGCCCCCTACTTCATGGGCAGAAGAATAGGTCCCCTCGATACACTGCCTACCAATGGCCCATGGGACCAAACTCGTCATTTATGCGGCGCTCGTCGGCAATGCCCTGATTGCGGCGACAAAGTTTGTCGCCGCGGCAGTCACGGGCTCGGCAGCGATGATGGCGGAGGGGATTCACTCGCTGGTCGATACCGGTAATCAGGTGCTGCTGCTGCACGGGATGCGGCGAGCAAAGAAGCCTGCCGATACCCGCTTCCCGTTTGGGCATGGCAAGGAGATCTACTTCTGGTCATTTGTCGTCGCCATCATGGTGTTTGCGCTCGGCTCGGGCGTGTCCATCTATGAGGGCGTCCACCGGGTCCTGCATCCAGAGGTCGTCACCGACCCGGTCGTCAATTACATCGTGCTCGCCCTTGCGTTCGCGTTCGAGGGAGCCGCGTGGTGGATGGCGTGGCGAGAGTTCAGTCGTCAACGACGAGGGCGGGGGATTGCCGAAACAGTGCAAACGTCCAAAGACCCGACGACATTCGTCGTGCTGTTTGAGGACTCCGCGGCGCTGCTGGGTCTCATCGTGGCGGCCGTGGGCCTGGTCCTCAGTCAGGTGCTCGAGATGCCCGTCTTCGATGGAATCGCATCGATCGGAATCGGGATCATTCTGGCCCTCACCGCCATCTGGCTCGCCGTGCGGACGAAGTCACTGCTGATCGGCGAAGCCGCCGAGCCGGCGTTGGTTGCCGATGTCACCAGACGAGCCGGGGCCCTGCCTGCCGTCGTTGCGGTCAACGAGGTACTCACGCTGCATATGGGGCCGGACTATGTGCTGCTGAACATCAGTGTCGATTTCGCGGATGACCTGCCCGTGGGCGATATCGAGCAGGCCATCGAAGCACTCACCCGAGAAATCAGGGCTGCCCACCCGCGGATTCAAAGGGTGTTCATAGAGGCTGAGAGCCGCCCCTCCTAGAACCGCGACCAATCCGGACAAAGCCCCTTGTCCAGCACCTCATCTGCTGCTCCAATGAGGGGACCATGATGATTCTGAATATCGCTGTGATGGCAGCCAGCATTGGCTCAGCCTCTCCCCTCGTTCCGCACGAAAGCAAACCGGGCATCTACACGTTCGACGCGATTGCGGCCAGTCAGTTGCCGCTGGACGACATCACGCTGACCATGCGCATCGGCGAGCAGACGTGCCAATTCGAACTTGAGCGGTTCACCGTCACCGATGAGCAAACTCGCTTTCTGCTCGGAAGCCGCGGCGGCAAAGATCGCCTAATGCCCTTTGATCCCACCTCGGTCATCCTGCTCCGCGGATCTGCTGGCATGCCGGAGAGTGAAGTGTTCCTCGCCATGAGCCCGCATGGCGTCATCGGCACGGCCAGCCTGCCGGATGGCTCATGGGCGCTGACCCCAGGCGATGGCAGCCGCGGCCTTGCCGCCACCGATCTCAGTTGGCACCAACTCGCCGCTGGCGAGCGGCCGCCGCTGGGTGTGCCGGTCTGCGGGGCGACGCTCGGCGCCGCTCCCCCGCCGCTTCGCAGCCTCGATCTGAATCAGGATCGGCTCCGACTCGACCTCGCCGTGGAAACCGACTTTGAGTATCTGGAGTTGTTCTCGGGCGACACGATCGCAGCCGCGGAGTACCTCGTGGCGATGTATGGCGCCGTGGCAATGGTGTACGAACGCGATGTCGACATCGAGATGGTGCTCGTGTGGTCCCGCCTCTGGGAAACGTCCGACGACCTGTTCAACGATGACGATCCACTCGTGCCGTTCAGAGACTACTGGAACAAGAACATGGGTGACATTGATCGCGATCTCGCCCAGTTCCTGACAGGTCGCACCAACCTTCCATACGGCGGTGTCGCCTGGGTGTCGGCAACCTGCGGCGACCATGCTTACTCTGTATCCGGGTACACGCTGGGGTCTTTCTACTCGGCGACCAAACCAGCCTTCGGCAACTGGGACATCAACGTTGCGGCTCATGAACTCGGGCACAACTGCGGCACGTACCACACACACGATTACGAAATCGACAACTGCGCCGGTGGCGATATCAACCGCGGCTCGATCATGAGTTACTGCCACACAACCACGGGCGGCAACGCCAACATCGATCTGCGATTCCACGAAATCACGCAGGCGGCCATGCGGGAACATGTCGACGAGTCTCCGTGCCTGATTCCGGACTGCAACGGCAACGGCGATGATGATGCGATCGACATCACGTCCGGGGCCAGTGTCGATATCAATTCCAATGGCGTGCCAGACGAATGCGAAGATTGCAACGGTAACTGGATCTTCGATGATGTCGATATCGCCAGCGGCAGCAGTCTCGATCTCGACGCAAATGGTGTTCCTGATGAGTGCCAGCCCGACTGCAACGGCAACAGCCAACCCGACACCTTCGACATCTCCGAAGGCACCAGCATCGACCTGTGGGGAAATGGCGTCCCGGATGAGTGCGAAACCGATTGCGACAGCGACGGACAGAGTGACTACAACCAGATTCAGAGCAACATGGACCTCGATCTCAACCGCAACGCCATCCTCGATGCGTGCGAAGACTGCGATAGCGACGGCACACCGGATCACCTGCAACTCGCCGGCGGAAGCGCCTTGTGGATTGCGGGCACAACCAATGGTGAAGCACAGGCCTTTCACGCCTCCAGCGGCGTTCCGATTGCGTCCGCCTCGGGCGATTCCGTCACAGAAGCCAATGACCTTCGGGTGATCGACGGCGAAGTGCTTATCTCTGACTTCGCCAACAATCGAGTCGCCATCTTCGATCGGACAAGCGGCGTCCATGTCGACGATCTCACGGGAGGGCTTCTCGGACCGGACGGCATGGCGACGAACGCCGCGGGCGAACTGCTCGTCGTCTCACGCGGCACCAGCAGCGTCGAGCGATTCGACGTGATGAGCCGCACGCACCTCGGCACACTGATTTCCAGCGGCGAAGGTGGACTGCTCGATCCCCGCGCCATTCTCGTACTCTCCGACGGACACATCCTCGTCAGCACCGATGAAGATGCGGTTCTGGAGTTCACCGGTGGCGGCGAGTTCGTGCAGGAACTCATTTCTCCGGACGCCTTCGGACTCGTCTGGATCCGCGGTATGGCCGAGCGGCCAAGTGGCGCCATTCTGATCACGAGCAGCAAGAACAACGCCATCCACGAATTCGATCGTGATACCGGTGATTCGCTCGGCCGCTGGGATCGCGGCGGACTCGAAGAGGGCTACTGGGGACTCGGTCGCCCATGGTCGATTCGCATCGGCCCGGATGGCGACGTGTATGTATCGACCTTCGAAGCGAATACGGCGGTGCAGGTCTACGAAGAGTCGACCGGTCTCTTCAAACGCCGGTATTACATTCTCTCACAACTCATCCCGGGGCCAACCGGTTTCGATTTTGCGCCTCCCGCCGATGACGACTGCGACGGAAACCTCGTTCTCGACTCCTGCGATATCGCGGAAGGGACACACACTGATGCCAATGAAAACGGTATCCCAGATGTGTGCGAGTGCGATGCAGATCACACCGGCGACGGCGTCGTCGGCGTGGACGATCTGCTGTACGTCACGGCGAACTGGGGCAGCCCCTTCGGCGCCGATGACCTGCTGACGGTCATTGCCAGTTGGGGTGGGTGCGGAGGCTGATCACTTATCCGCCGGGTTTGCAGCGCTTACATGGGCGTTTGCCTGCCTCTTCCGCTTCCGCAATGGAGGCGAATTCCACCACATTGTGATCGGAAATCTTCTTGACGCTTCCGCAGGTTGCAGTGTGGAAGACTTTGCTTCGCTTTGATGCGACAAAGGCCCCATCGCCAGCAGGTGCAGCTGGTTTGTTCTGTGGTTTGGGTGCGGATGCAGCGGACTTGGGTGTGGACCGTTCGACCTTTGAAGCGGCAAGCGCCGTTCGCATGGCTTCACGTGGCCAAGGCGTTGCCGCAACCGTGGCCCCAGCCCCTTCACGAGGCACCAGATCGATGGCGATCGGATAGTGGTCCGAGGCGTATCCCGAGGGAATCGGATCGTTCCGCCAGTCGTAGTCCTCAGCGGACGTACCTTTGACGAAGCCACTGCCGCTTACCAGTTCGCCAATCGCGGCGTGGTTGAGTAGCAGGAAGTCGATCACACGACCGCTTGTGTGCGTCTGTCGCAATGGAGAGGCGTAGCCATGCCCGAGATCCGTCCGGAGCGTCATGGAATCCACCATGCCGCCATCGCGATAGACCTGCATTGAGCGATCCCACGGCTGCGCGTTGAAGTCGCCGAGGATGATGATGTTGTGGTCGGGGTCCAATTTCTGAAGGTCCGCCACGTAGTCCATGATCTGGAGCGCCTCGGCTTCACGGTGCCAGCGGTTTCGTCCTGCCTTGTGGTGCAGGGTGAAGAGACTCAACTCGTAGCCACTTGGTGTTTGCACGGTGGCGAAGAGCGGGCTTCGCTGGAACGAAATCTGATCGGCATCTGCGGGAATTTCATCCCAGCCGCCACCGGTGCGGTTGACCTTGGTGAGGTCGGCCTCCGGCCACGTTTTGGTTTTGGTGATGGGGAATCGGCTCAGTAGGCTCTGCTCACAGCCGCGGTAGTAGCCGACGTCCTCGGAGGCCACGTAGTCGTAGCCCATGTCAGCGAGGTATTTGTCACGAAATGAAGTAATGGCCTCAAGCGACTCGACTTCCTCGAGACCGATGATGTCGGCATCCATAGCGCGAATAGCATCGGCGAGCTCCTGACAACGCTCATCGGAGGTTGGACCGGGATTTGTTCCAAAGTCATCGTACTCACCTTCAAGCGACGGATCGTTCGCTTGATCGAAGTAGTTGAGCATGTTGTACGAGGCAACCCGAATCGTGCCGTCGAGACGCGGCATCGCTTCGGTGAGGCCATACTTGTGATGCGGGGAAGGGGCTGCAAGCAGCGAGGCGACGATGAGAGTCGAGATGAGCATGAGGGCCATGGTAAGGGAAAGAGGCCAGAACCCGCGCAGGAATACACATCAACACGTTGATGTACACCATTGGCCGCATACGGCACCTGACCCCGTTCTACGCCATCACGCAAAGCGATTCAGGCGATGAGATACCACAAGGGGAACAGGAAAATCCAAATGACATCAACGATGTGCCAGTAGAGGGCACCACACTCGACCGGAGCGTAGTAGCGAGGCCCGAAGTCGCGCCGCCCGAGCCGCCAGAGCAGCCAGAGCATCACCAGCATGCCGATGATGACGTGGATGCCGTGCAGGCCGGTCATCAGGAAGTACAGGCCGAAGAAGAGGTGCGCGTTGGCCGGGCGATTCGGATCGAACTGCGGCACGGGCTGATACACCGTGTACTCGACGTCCTCGATATATCGATCGGTAATGCCCGTCGGACCCTCCGGAGCGTTTGGGATCGAGGACTGGGGCAGCCAGTTGCTCGCAACTGCGGGTTCCTCCTCGGGCTCGGAGGCAGCGGCCTTACTCGATTCCGCCACATCGACGGCGGGTTCTTCCGGTGCTTCTTTGGTGGCGGCATCGGCAGACTCACCCACCGGCACCTGCAGCGTTCGCAGATAAGCGATGATGTCCCGAATGTCCTGATCCTTCAAGAGCGGATTGCCGCCCTTTGGCGGCATCTGGATGCCGGTGGTGTTGTCGGGGTCGGACGCCAACCGACCCTTCTTGATGTAGGCCAGTAGGCCATCATCATCGAGTCCCTGAATAAAGGCGCTGGATCGCACATCGATGCCTTGGCCTTCAACACCCTCACCATTGGCGCCGTGGCAGGAACGGCAAGTGCTGTCCCAGCCCTTACGCCCCTTCTTCGCATCGCCCGCGCCGGCGGGCGTGGCTGCTGCAGCGCCCCCCCCGGCGGTGCCATGGCCGCCTTCAGGCATTTCGTAGAACCCAGTCCCCCAGAGCAGTTTCTCTTCAAACTTGTGGCCGTATTCGACCGACTTGATCGCCATGAATATCGCGGCGCAGATGAACGTCACCGCGATTGCAATCATCGCCATCCGCCGCTGGTTGCGCTGGATATAAGTGATCGCCATGGCGATCGTCATGCTGCTGATCAGAAGAACCGCAGTGTTGGCGACTCCAAGCTTCTCATCCATGAACTGCTCGCCCCAGGCAAAGAGCGCGGGGTGATTGGCGCGGAAGACCGCGTATCCACAGAAGAGGCCACCAAAGAGCAGAATCTCGGTGGCGAGAAAGAGCCACATGCCGAGTTTGCCAGCGTCGTGCTGCTGCTCCATGCTCTCGAAGTGATGCGCAAGATGCGGTTCGTGCATCTCTTCGTGAGTTGGGGTCGTACTGATAACAGACATGGGGCCTTCCTCTAACTGAACTATCGTTGGATCAGCACTTGATTTCCGCCCCCTTCCGGGCGTAGAACCACCAATTCACGATCAGGCAGGTGAGATAATACCCGGCGAAGCCGTAGAGGGCATATTGGGGGGTTCCGGCTTTGATCTGGGTGCCGAAGATCTTCGGAATGAGGTAGGCGCCGTACGCAGCGACCGCCGAGGTCCACCCAAGCACCGGGCCCCGCATATCGCGATCGAAGATGACGCCGATCATGCGGAAGGTCGAGCCGTTGCCGATGCCGGTGGTGGCGAACAGAAGGATGAAGAGCAGCAGGAACGGGATGAAGTACTGCTTGGGGTTCTCCGACTGCATCGCCAGCGAGACGAAATATCCGGCGCCAATCGTGGCAGCAATCATGATGATCGTGTCCCAGTGCGTCACCCGCGCGCCCCCCCACTTGTCGGATATCCAGCCCCCGACAGGGCGGAGCAAGGCACCTACGCCCGCCCCGATCCAGATATATCCGGCCGATGACAGTCCTGTGGAATCACCCTTGTTAACGCCGATCTGGACCACCCCGAACACATCATCGATGAGTTTGGGGAATGCATTGGCGTAGCCGATGAACGAACCAAATGTCATCACGTAAAGCCAGGTCATGATCCAATTGTGCTTCTCGCGGAAAATGCCGAACTGGCCCTGCAGGCTGGCCTTCGTCTCTCGTGGCGTCAAAAACCGCATCCCGAGCAGTGTGATCACGATCGCCACCACCACGATCAAGAAGGTCTTGACCAACATCGGGAAGCCACCCCAGGGAATGACGAGCAGGAAGATGCCGGCTGCAGCACCAAAGTAGCCCAGGATCGTCAGCCACATGTATTTGGCCACCGCCACCGGCGTGCCGCCGTGCTTGTGGAAAGGCATGTTGTGCATGAGCAGGAATGCGAGAATGACCAAAGCAACCAGAATTGGAACCCAGACGAGTCCGGCATTCTGAATCCACATGTTCGTTTGCACACCTTCGGCCTCGAACGTGTAAGGATCACCGCTGAGCGCGCCGAAAAGTGGGAAGGTGATAACCCACGGAATCAGGAACTGCATCGCGCTGACGCCGAGATTGCCGAGTCCGGCGTTCAGTCCCAAAGCCAATCCCTGCATTCGCTTGGGGAAGAAGAACGAAATGTTGGACATGGAGGATGCAAACGCGCCGCCGCCCACACCAGAAAGGGACGCAAGGATGATGAACACCCAGAATGGGGTCGTGTGATCCTGCAGTCCGATGCCCGCGCCCAAGGCCGGAAGTATGAGCAGCAACGAAGTCATGAATTTCACGTTCCGACCGCCGCTGATGGCGATCATGAACGAGTTTGGTATTCGAAGTGTCGCCCCCGCAAGGCCCGCCACTGCGGGCAGGGTGAAAAGCAGTGCCCGGTAGCCGGACTCGTCGTACGGCTGTCCGTCGTTCATGAAGGTGAAGTTGAATAACCCCCCCCCACTGCCGAAGTGGATCTCCTGGATGTACTTGGCGATCATCCCCCAGTAGATCCAGACCGAGAAACCAAGCAGCAGGTTGGGAATTGAAAGCCAGAGGTTGCGGTTGGCGATTCGCTTTCCCTGGTTGTCCCAGAACTGGTTGTCTTCCGGTTCCCATTTGGCGAGTTCTGGCATCAGAGGGTCCCTTCGAGTGCGTTCGCAAAGTTGAGAAAGAGCCCGACGCACAGCCGACTCTCTTGCTGAAGATCCGGAACGGGCCGTGTTTCAGTCCAACGACACAACATGATGTTTTTCTGATTCTCGGGCAAGTCTACTCGATTCGCCTCAGCAACTCCGGGGCATGTTCGCGGGTGACCCTCCGAACAACCCGGTGCATCCACAGCAAGCAGATGCAGGCGACCACCAGCAGGAACATCCAACTGGTCGTCCAAAGGCCTGTTCCGCGGAGCAAATAGCCGAAGACCACGGGCAGCACGAAACCGCCGAGGCCCCCCAGCACACCAACCATCCCGGAGGCCACACCGACGTCCTCGGGGAAGTACTCCGGAATGTGTTTGTAGACGGCAGCCTTGCCGATGCCCATCAACGATCCAATGATGAAACAGAGCGCCGTGAATATCCAGATATTGGCTTGAAAGAAGATGTGAGTGATGCCACGAGCAATCAGTTCTTTCTTGCCAATCTGCTGCCCAACCTCCACTGTCGGCTCGTGCCAAGACATCCCTCTCGGGAAGACCAAGGTGCCGGAGCGGCGTTCGTCTTCCGAAACAAGTTCTCCATCCTTCGGTGACATTTCATACGTAACAGGATCGAAACCGTCCGATTCCACCACGATCGAGTTCGCTGTGACCTCGCTCACAACGCCCGCTCGCCGTGCCATCACGCCGCTTCCGGGAGCGTGTATGTCCATCTGCGGAACGATCAGCAGTGCGCAGCTGATGATCGAAGTGCCGAACACCCAGTACAGCACAGGCCTGGCCCCCCATCGATCGGACATCCATCCGCCGAGTGCTCGAATGACGCCGGAAGGAAAGCTGAAAATCGCGGTCAGGATGCCGGCCAACACGACCGTTGTGCCGTAGGCATTGACGTAGTAGGGCACCAGCCACTGGGCGAGGGCCACGAAGCCGCCGAAGACGAAGAAGTAATACAAGCCAAATCGCCAAACACGCATCGATGCCAAAGGACGGAGCCGCTGCCCGAGGGTCCGCCCTCCTCCGCCGGCGGCAATTCTGGTTGTCGTGGTGAGCAGGAACACGATTGCCGTCACGACCAATACGCCGGCATAGATCCTCGGAAGCCATCGCCATCCATCCGGGTTTTCTCCCCCGGCGGTGAACACCCCGAGCAGATACGGGGCAATCAGCACGGTCAATGCCGCTCCCGCGTTGCCAGCCCCGAAGATGCCAAGGGCCGTTCCTTGAAGACGCCTGGGGAACCACACAGATGTATAGGCAATCCCCACGGCAAAGCTCGACCCCGCAAGGCCGAAGCCCAGACTTGCAAAGAAGAACTGCCAGTAGGTATTGCAGAACCCCAGCAGAAACATCGGCACCGCCGTGATCAGCAGCAACACAGTATTGACGAGCCTTCCCCCCCACCGATCTGTCGCGACGCCAAGTGGAAGTCGGAAGACCGCACCGGTCAGAACTGGGATGCCGATCAACCAGCCCATTTCTGAAGGGCCCCATTTGAAAATCCCATGATCGACAAGAAACGTAATCAGGACACCATTGAGCATCCATACTGCAAAGCAGATCGTGAATGACAACGTGCTGGCGGTGAGAATCCACCATGCCTTTTTGTCTACGTCACTGGACATTCCGGACTTTCATGGACAGGGCCTTCCTTCGAAGCGGGGCGAGGCCAAGCCACGTAGAGAAACTCAGAAAGAAAATGAACCGCCTCATGCAAAAAGCCTGCATCGGCCTGGTCTTCAAACTAAACAGATCGATTGACGTTGCCTTGCTTTGAATATCCATTGGAATCGTTCTACGCAGTTGTGCCCCGATGCGCCGCCCAGAACATGCCCTAAAAAAACACTGCATTACACACTGCACCACGCGCCCGATGGACCTTCGTCCAGGTCGGGCATGCGCTATTCGGCTCACATTCACTGCCGGTCTCCAAGCCCCCTCTGCCCGTCTGACCCACTGGTCTGTATCTGACCCTTCGCCGCAAGAACTACTCTGCGCTCACAACGTCCTTGGGGAGGATCTTCTCTCGAACATGGTGGACCAAGGCCCACCGCTCGTCCTCACTCAACTGCGGGAACGCGAACATCAGGTTGCTGTCTCCATACGCACCCGGAACTCCAAGCGTGATGCGGGTGTACAAGTCCTTCGGAGAAGACCCGAGTTTGACTTCGCCCCGATCAAGCCTCGCGGGCTTGATCTCCTCCCACGATTCAGGCCCTGTCTGCCGCCAACTGATGACCTGCTTCGTGCCACCACTTCCATCGGCCCCATGACACTCGACGCAATTGGCCGTCCAGAGTTCAGCACCCTTGGCGAGCATCGCTGGGCTCGCAGCAGGCGGTTCGCCCACAGCCAGCGGTGCGCCGGGACTGGGACCTTCTGCACGGAACTCGTTCAGCACATCCACGAGCGAGAGAATCTGCTCGTTGGTCAAGTCCGGAAAAGCGGGCATACCGGAGCCGTCGAGACCAAAGGCGATGGTTCGGAAGAGATCGTCATCCGAAGCAATGCCGTTGTCCGTCGATACAAAGTGGTATCGGGCACCCTTGTGCCCGCCACGATGCACGAGATCTCGAGGAAGAGCTGCAAAGGTGGGCGAGTTCATGCCATGCCCGTCGCCATGTCCATCGTTTCCATGGCAGCGAGCACACTGACTGATGTACAGCGGGTAGCCCATCAGCCACGTTCCCGACTCGGTTTCAATCATGCCGGAATTCTTGTTTACCAATTCCAGCGTGGGCGTGTCGGCACCGGCCATCCGAGGATGCCCGAGCAGCGATGCGGCGACAATCCAGCCGGCCGCGACGAGACAGAGTCCATAGAAGAGCCACGACTTGTCGCTCCGGAAGGCGAACTCCCAGTGCCGCTGGAAGCGGTACTTCTGGGTTCGCATGGACTGATAGGGACGCACGAAGTAGTTCACCGGGAAGGTCCAGAAGTGGACGAGTTTGGTGAACGGGAAGTAGGCGAAGAAGCAGAGCGCTAGGAATACGTGCCACTTGGTGAGCACGCTCGCCGACTCCATGAGTTCTGGCTGGGGGTGCAACGTCCAGAGGCTTGCCGACCAGGCGGAGGCCGTGTAGGCGATACCGAAGATCCGGTGGGTCAGCACCTGGAAGAGAGCCAGTGCCACGATCGCGATCAGGAAGAAGTGGATCGCGTAATCCTCGAACTGGCTCATGGCGGCGACCTCGGCGTTGGTCAAGCGACGCCACAGCATGAGAATTGAACCGACCAGCACCATGAAGCCACCGACAATGCCGAGCCAGTAGAAGACCACCACTGAGGACTCGGAGCCGATCAGTCCTCCAAAGAGGCCAAAGAGGTGACCTGTCAGCAGCAGCACCAGACCCCAGTGGAACAAGGTCGAGGCGCCGCCGAGCAGCCGCCGCCCGAACAGTCCGCTGGCTCGCGTACTCCACGAGTACGGACGGAACACCATCCTGACGATGGGCACCACGAAGAAGAGGACGATGCAGATGTACGGGAAGACACCCCAAAGAAAGTTGTTCATTGGTTCGCTCTCAACTGACTGCGGTCGTAGCTGTGACGGCCGGTGCGGCCGGATCGCAGCGTGTCAACAAATGAAGTCGATGCTGCCGGTGCAGCAGCGACGGTTGGTGAGGTACTGGTGGTAGTCCCACCGGAGGCGGCGGGTTTCTGCGACACCACGGATGGTGCCACGGCAACGATGGCTGGCGCAGGCGCCGATGCCGGTGGCTCAAGAAGAGCCTCCAGATACGACTCCGCCCCGTCGCTCGGGCCGCTGGCGATGTATCGAACAAGCACAAACGAGATCGCCGAAGCAATCAGCAAGGCTCCGATGAAGCCCCATGTGTCGGCAGCGGTCGTCTTCATGCGGTGGTTCCCTCGATGATGGGAAGTCGAACGGTTGATTCCATTTCGCCCTCGGGCTGCCACGCAGGCGTGTCGCCCATGCGGCTCAGGTCCTCGACGGCGGCGGCTTGGATGGAAGGCAGAAGAACCAAGTACGGGCTCTCGTATTTAACCATGGCTTTCTCCATGCCCTCGATGCCGGGCAGGAAGCACCGCTCGATGAAGCGGCGGCGAAGTCCAATGGTGTCCTTCTCTCGCTGCTCGAGACTGATCGCGAGAAACTCCAACATGACCGGAAGGAAGTCGGGCATTTCACAGCCACCGAGGTCCAAGCCGAAGTGCTGGTAGATCCCAGAGAGTTCGAGAAGGTAGGGGTTGCGGGCACCACTGCCGATGCCATTGCAGGTCGATGGCTCATCAAAGAGATGTGAACCGAGATAGAGCGGCACCGGAGGACTCAACTCGAGCGTCTGAAGGTACTCCGACTCACTCTGGCAATCGGGATCACCCATGAAGAGATCGATCCCGTACACGATGCCGGCGTACTTGTCGTCGATCGCTTCGCGAAGCGTCTTCATGCGACCTGCGTCACGCTCGGCGGGGCTGAGCAGCAACTCGGCGAGAAGCCGCCAGGCTGAAATGAGATCTTGGTGCTCCATCGATCAGCTCCCCACTTCCTCGCGGGCGCCGTGGAAGGTGTCTCGCCTCACAGGACGCTTGCCTGGTGTCATTTCTGCGAAGCCTGAGTAGCCACGCTCGATATACGGCGAATTGTCCGTCCGCTCTCGCCGCGTGGTCGGAACGACGAACCGCTCGTGGTAATGAGCAAGAGACAGCAGGCGATGCATGTCCTTGGCGTCCTGCTCGCTCAGGCCGACCTTGTCCAGTATTTCCAAATCGGTCTGCCCTTCGACGCGGATCGACCGGCGGTAGCCGCGAACAGCCAGTTGCCGCAGCAAGGCGATTTCAACCGGCTCTGGATTGCCCGCCGAGAAGAGATTGGCGAGGAACTTGACCGGAATGCGAAACTCGTCAAGGTTCGGCAGTACCGTCTTGCCGTCAACCATATTGAGGGTGTCTTCGCCCTCGGGCGTCGTCTTGACCGGGCTCTCCGGTGGAATGTAGAACAGACTTGGCAGCGTGCGGAACTCAGGATGCAGCGGCAAGGCGATGTGCCAGTCCTTGACCATGCGGTAGACGGGGGAACGCTGACATGCATCGAGCCACGATTCGCTGATGCCCTGCTTGCGGGCTTCGGCGATGATCTCGGGGTCGTGCGGATCAAGAATGATGTCCCGCTGAGCGGTTACCAATTCCTGCTCGTCCATATTGGCCGTCTCGGCGACACGGTCCATGTCATAGAGCAGCGGACCCATGTAGCGGATGCGGCCTGGACAGGAATGGAAGCAGGCCGGAGGTTGTCCTGTCTCGAGACGGGGGTAGCACAGGATGCACTTTTCCATCTTGCCGGTGCGCCAGTTGTAGTAGGGCTTCTTGTAGGGGCAGGCCGACACGCAGTATCGCCAGGCTCGGCATCTGTTCTGATCGATCAGGACGACGCCGTCTTCCTCCCGCTTGTAGCCGGCGCCGCTCGGACATGCGCCCACGCAGGCGGCGTTCAGGCAGTGATTGCAGATGCGAGGCAAATACATCATGAACGAATCACGGAAACTCAAAAAGGCCTTCTTCTCCTCTTCGCTCATACCCTCGAAGTTCATCTCGGCACCGCCGCTGCCCTCATACGACGCGCCGGCCCCGTTGTCCTCCCAGTTCACGCCGTAGGTGATCTCGACGTTCTCCTCCCCGGTGATCATCGACTTCGGGCGTGCCACGGGTTGGGAGTACTTCGTGGGCTTCTCTGAATGGAGATCTTCATAGGTGTACGTGACCGGCCCCTTGCCGTAGTACTCCTCCATCTGCGGCATGACCGGGTTGTAGAACAGATTCATCATGGTCCAGAACCGCGAGCCGATGCGAAGTTTCGGGCCACCGCTACCGGACTGCTTCCAACCGCCGCGATACCGGTCCTGATCTTCCCAGCGTTTGGGATAGCCCATGCCCGGCTTGGTCTCGACGTTGTTCCAGAACATGTACTCCGCCCCCTCGCGGTTGGTCCACACGTTCTTGCAGGCCACCGTACAGGTGTTGCACCCCAAGCACTTGTCGAGGTTGAACACCATGCCCATCTGTTGTTTGATCTGCATCAGCAGGATCTCCAATTCTGTCTCATGAAAAGCGCGGCCATCACGGAAGCTTGGCGACGTCCTTGTCTTCGTAGATGACCTTCTGCTTGCCGGCCGCAAGCGGCATCTTGCGGATCATCACCGCACAATCCCGCTCCGACGGGCTCGGGCCCTGGTAGTTGAGGAAGTAGGTCCAGTTGGCATAACCACCGATCATCGTGGACGGATTCATCATCACCCGCGTCGGGGCGTTGTTGTTGCCACCACGCAGATCCGTCATGCCTCGTTCGCGGGCGAGCGGAGAGAACGGAACATTCACGTGTCGCTCGGAGGAGTGATAGAAGATCACACTGCCTCGCGGAATCGTCCCGCTGACGACGGCCCGCACGGTGGCGATGCCGTTCTCGTTGTAGATCTCGACCCAGTCGTTGTCGACGACATCGATCTCCTTGGCGTCCTCGTCGTTGATCCACACGACCTGACCACCGCGGAACAGATTGAGCATCTGCCACGTGTCCCAGAACATGCTGTGGATGGACCACTTGCCATGTGGCGTGAGGTAACGGAAGACCTTGGACTTGCCCGATGCGGCCTTATCAGGCTGACAGTCGCCAATCTTGACCATGTCGACCGGGGGCTTGTAGGTCGGCAGAGCTTCCCCGAGATCACGATAGGCCTGATGGTCGTAGTAGATTTCCTGACGACCGGTCAGCGTGTGCCACGGCTTGAGGGTTTCGATGTTGAGCGTCCAAGGAGCGTAGGTGCGACCTGGCCCTTCGATGGCGGACCAGTGCGGCGAGGTCATGCTGCGACGCGGCTGGGACTGAAGTTCCGGGTAGTGGTGATGGACTTCGGTGTCCCCTTCCACCAGATGCGCCAGCGGAACGCCGCATCGTTTCTCAAGATTCTCAAAGAGCATGTGTGAGACTTCGCCATCACTCTCGGGAGAGATGCGAAGGATCACTTCTGCGACCTGCTCCGCCTTCTCGAGCGACGGACGTCCATCTTTCTCGCCGACGAGATAGCTCGTCTTGAGATCTTCATAGACTTCGGTGAGGTCACCGTTGATTCCCTTGCATCCGTAGCCCTCCGGAGCGCATACGCGGGGACCAAAGGTCGTGTACTTGTCGAGAATCTTCGTGTAGTCGCGGGTAACCAACTTGACCTTCGGGAAGGTCTTTCCGGGAATCGCTTCGACATCACCGGCGTGCCAATCGTTGATTTCGCCGTTGGGCTGAGCCATCTCATCCTTCGAGTCGGTGATCATGGGCGTCATGACCAGATCCTCGAACTCGCCGGGCAGGTGCTTGGCGGCCAATTCGCTGATCTTGGCCGCGCAGACCTTAAAGGCATTCCAGTCGTCCTTGGCCTCCCATGGCGGGTCGTGCGCTGGGGTGAACGGATGGAAGAAGGAATGCAAATCGCTGCACGTCAGGTCGTATTTTTCGTACCAGTGGGCGGTCGGAAGAACGATGTCGGCGTAGTTGGCCGTCGAGTCCATACGCAGGTTGACGCTGACCATCAGGTCGAGTTTGCCGGTGGGCGCATCTTCGTGCCAGTCGATGCCCTTGATGAGCCCCTTCGAGCGGTCCTCGCCAAGCACGTTGTTGTGCGTGCCCATGAGGTGCTTGAGACCATATTCGTGTCCACGCATGCTCGTGCCGATGAGGTTGCCACGCCAGACCCAGAGAACCTTGGGATGGTTGTCGTCAGCATCGACATCTTCGAGCGCGAAGCGTTCCTTGCCCTGTGAGAACTGGTCCGCAACATATTGGCCGACCTTCTCCTCGGTATCGGCGCCCGCGGCGCGGGCTTCCTTGAGCAGTTCGATCGGATTCTTTTTGTCGATCTGTGGATAGAACGGCAACCACCCACTTCGAACGGCAAGCAGATCGACATCGGCGACGTGGTTGCCACCCTTCTCGGGGAATCGTTTGGCCCAGGGAGCCCAGATCGGATCGAGTTCCATGCCGTCGTAGCGGAACTGGTCCGTGTGGAAGTAGAAGTAGGAGGTGCTGTTGGCGTGCCGCGGCGTGTGTGTCCAGTCGCTAGCGCCGCCGAGGGTGCCGATGGCTGCGTAGGGGCGGATCTTCTCGGTGCCGACGTAGTGGTTGAAGCCGCCGCCGTTGCGTCCCATGCAGCCTGTCAGAATGCCCATGACAGCCATTGAGCGATAGATCAGCGGTCCGCCCTGATACCAGTGCAGAACCCCGGATCCCGTGATGAACATGCTCTTGCCTTTGGTCTTCTCGGCGTTGTCGGCCCACTCGCGGGCAACACGGATGACGAGATCGCGGCTCACGCCGGTCTCCTGCTCCTGCCATGCCGGCGAGAACGGAGCCGATGCGTCATCGTAATTCTCCGGGTAGGCACCCGAAAGGCCGCGACGAACGCCGACCTGTGCGAGCAGAAGGTCGTATGCGGTCGTCACGATGACTTCTTCGCCGTCCTTGTTTCGTACCCGCTTGATCGGAACGCCACGGCTGTGCGCGATGGCATTGCGCCCCTTGTCGGGCGTCGTGCCGAGTTCAAGGTCGAAGGTATCGGTGAAGTCGGCAAACTGAACCTGTACTTCCTCAAACGAACCATCCTCACCCATGCAGGAGAGCATCGGGTCGAACTCGGAGCCTGTGAAGTCTTCGCTCTTGAGGTTCCAGCGGCCGGTGTTCTGTTCTTCCCAGCGATAGCCGAGCGTGCCAATGGGCAGTTTGACCGTGCCGCTGCCCTGCTCAAGCTGCACGATCTTCCATTCCGCGTTCTCTTCGTTGGAATACTCGCTGAAGTCGCTTGCCCGCATAAAGCGGCCGGACAGGTAGGAGCCGTCCTCCTGCTTGTCGAGTTGCACGACGAAGGGCAGGTTGGTGTACTGCTTGGTGTACTCGTAGAAGTACTGGGCACGCCGATCGACATGGAATTCCTGCAAGATGACGTGGATGCAGGACATGATGAACGCCGCATCGGTACCGGGGTTGAGCGGGACCCAGAGGTCGGCAAACTTGGTCACGTCCGAATAGTTCGGAGCGAGATTGACGATTTTGCCGCCGTTGTATTTGTGCTCGGAGGCGAAGTGGCAATCGGGGGTCCGCGTCATGGGCAGGTTCGAGCCCATCACGATCCAGTAGGTGCTCTGATACCAGTCTGCCGATTCGGCCACATCGGTCTGATCACCCCACATCATGGGCATGATGTGCGGGAGGTCGTGGTACCACTCGTAGAAACTCAGCATGGTGCCGCCGAGCAAATTGCACAGGCGGTGGCCGCCGAGGAAACTCACCATGCTCATTGCGGGAATGGGCGAGAAGGAGGCAAGGTGGTCGGGGCCGTACTTCTTGGTGGTATAAATAATTGCCGCCGCCCAGATCTCGGTGGTCAGATCCCAACTGCTTCGTCGCCATCCGGCTTTGCCGCGAGCGGCGCGGTAGGTGGCTTTCCGCTCTGGGTCTTCGACGATGCTGCCCCAGGCTTCGACGGGATCCTTGCCGGAAGCACGTTCCTGCTCGTAGTACTCAAGCAGAACACCGCGAACATAGGGGTACTTCGGACGGACCGGACTGTACGGATACCACGAAGCGGAGATGCCCCGCTGGCAGCCACGAGGCTCGTAACTGGGCGTATCGTCCCTGATCTGTGGCCAATCGACCTTCTGAAGTTCCCAACAGATCAAACCGTTCTTGACAAATACTTCCCACGAACACGAGCCGGAGCAGTTGACGCTGTGGCTGGTGCGGACGGTACGGTCATAGGACCACCGCTCGCGGTAGAAGTCTTCCCAATCGCGTGGCTCATCGGCCACTCTGAACCAGCGGGATCCAACTGTCATGCCTCGGTCTCCTGTTGCTGGGGCGAAAGGCCACAGCCGATGCGGAAGGCTTCAATGAAGGGGCGGAAGTCGCGGGCGGTGCCGTACACCGCGACCACGGATTCGCGCCGTTGGTCATAGACAAGGTTGACAACCACGTTGCGGCCGATCGGATGCTTCCGCTCGGGTCCATTGACAACAAGATCGTCGCTCATCGCCTGAATGGCGACATACATCAGATCGTCGGGGTGCTGCTGCCACCAGATCTCGAAGTCCCAGCCTTCGAGGCGGACGTGCTCCTCGCCGCTGGTCAGCGTGGCGTCGGTCGGATCGATGTCCCACTGCGGAACGGCAGGCCATCCATCCCAGCGATCGTCGGGAAGATCCATTTCAGGAGATGGAAGCGGCTCAGGGCCACCCTCTGCGAAACCGGAGTCTTCGGCGATGCCGGCCTGCTGCAGGCGGGCTGTTTCTGGATCGATCACCGGAAGCGAGAAGGCTTGATCATCACACTGCCCATTGCTGCTGCCGCAGCCGCATGTGGATTCCTTGGGCCAACTGACTCGCACACGATCAACACCCTCGATACCACCGAGTTCCCGCTTGATGGCAGCGGCAAGTGCGTCGTGCTCGTATGTGTCGCCTTGGGGCGAGGAGAGCTCAACGCAAACGATCGAATCGTCGACCGAGACATTTAGTATCAAACCGGCCGACATCAGATCGGTTTTCGTTTTCGGATCGCGAAGCGATGCGAGTCGCTCCAAAACCGCGGGTTCTGCGCTGACCATGTCCCTGCACTCCTGACGCTGCTACGGGAAAACTACTTTGTGAACGAAGGCACGATACCGATCGAAGACTAGTTTGTCTAGATATCCCTAATTGATTTTTTTTGCCCTAATTGGGGCGTGAAGGCGGTCACCCCCTCCCCACGCCCCCGCAGGCCAAGAGTCAAGATCCCCACCCATTTTGAAATCTAGACAAGATTCTCCTGTATTATGTGATACTTCACAGATACCCACCACCTCCCCGTAGGCCCGTTCACAGGAGTCCCCCACAGTGACCATTACGCTCGAAACACCCGTCGGCGAAATCGCCTCGCGTCACCCACTGGCCACCCGCATCTTTGCCCGCCACCAGATTGATTTCTGCTGCGGCGGCGGCAAGCCACTCGGTGAAGTGTGCCAAACCAAGGGCATCGACGGGTCTACGGTTGTCGCAGAGATCGAGCAAGAACTCTCCACTGGCCCTGATACGGATGCTCAGTGGGACACCGCCCCCCTCGATGACCTGATCGAACACATCCTCAGCACCTACCACCGCAGTCTCGACGAGGAACTCCCCCGCCTTGAAGCCATGCTTCGCAAGGTCAATACGGTCCATGGCGAGAAGGATCCCAAACGGCTCGCGGAACTACTCGATGTCTTCCTCGGACTCAGAGCCGAACTGACCGAGCACATGATGAAAGAGGAGCAGATTCTGTTCCCGATGATTCAAGCAGGGCAAGGTAGTTTCGCCACCGGTCCCGTGTCGGTGATGGAACACGAGCACGAGTCCGCGGGCAATGCGCTTCGGCAGATGCGATCACTCACCGACGACTACACGCCACGACCCGACGCGTGCAATACGTGGCGGGCCTTGTGGGCTGGTCTAGAACAACTCGAAGTCGATCTGCACCAGCACATCCATCTTGAGAACAACATTCTGTTCCCACGGGCGTTGGCGGGGTAGCAGAGGGAATCGAGTACTCCCATGAGGATGCACACCAAGGTGCTGACGCGGCTCAGTTGGCCTGCAGCGGTATCTGGCGCCCCTACTTCTTCTCGATGGACCGCAGCACACCGCCGTGATCGGAATCGTCGTTAAAGAAGAGAAAAGCGGAGATCTCTCGGGCATCCGTAAACGCGACCGCTCCAACACCAGAGGCGAGGAAGAAGTACTTCTGGGCGCTCACCGAGGCCGGACCGACACTGCCCTCGTAGGTCAATCGAATGAGTCGCGTGTCGTACTCGCCGTGCGGCACCTTCACCCGCCAGCCGCCGAGGTCGGTCCACTTGCAAGTGACGCTTCCGGAATGCGTGACCACCGTCGGATCGTGCACATCGTAGATCTTGACTTTGATATCACGGCTGTCGACTTCACCGGGCTTGAGACCCGTGAGAACCACCGGCTCGGGGGGATTGAGCCGGATGAGTAGGCCGTTGGTCGTGGATACCTCGCTTGGAATCACAATGCCTGCGCTGTCGGTCCGCTCGCTGAGATACCGGGTCGCGCCACCGGATACCGTCATCATCCAGCCATCACCGGGCGAGCCGATCGGCGTCCCAGGGGCGCGAGCGCCCGAGGAGAGAACGAACTTCGCCTTCTTCCCGGCGTCGAGCGGACGGTCGTATCCAAAGGTGGCGTTCTGCAGTGGATACCAATCCCCGACCTTCGAGAGTGGTGGTACCTCCTTGGCCGGACCAAGCACGACGCCCGGTAAATGTCGATGAATCCGAGATGCGTCGGCTTCCGGAAGGGTTGCAAGCGGATTGTCGGCTGCGAAGATCGAGGTGGCCAGAGATGCGAGGCAGACAGTCAAGGCGTGGATGTGCATCGGGACAGTATCCCCACTTGGACACCGGAGATGCAAGTGCCGGGAGGCAATAGAGATGCCTCTTGAATCTCTGGATCCCCGCAGGCTCTCTCGGCGGCCCTCCGGAACGCTGGGTATCCTTGCCGGCAGTCCAAAGACAACAGGGAATGGGTAATGCGTAACTGGGTCAACACATGGAAGCGGCCGGCCATGGGATGGGTCGGCATTGCCGGCATCTTGGCCGCCCTGCTCTGGGAACCGGCAGATCCGACGGCTCGCTTCATTGCGATCGCCATCAGCATCGCACTGATCTGCTTGGCGCTGTCACCACGCGCCTGGACGAACATTCGGTCGTGGTGGACCGACTGATCACTCCATCGTGGCAACCTGATCGATCAGCAAAGCAACCAGGATTCCGGAGAACACTTCATTGAGTGACTCACTGGGCCGCATCGCCTCTGCGGCGAGCGCCGGATCCGGTTGGTAATAGCCACCGATGTCCAGCGGCTGCCCCTGACAGTCGATGAGTCCAGGCACGATCGCATGCTCCGCGTCGGAGAGCATCTTGGCGGTCTTCGTGAATCGGATGGCGAGTTCCTCGTCGATCTCTTGCTGCGCGAGCGCCTCGGCCCAGTAGAGCGCCACGTAGAAGTGGCTGCCGCGATTGTCGAGTTCGCCGCACTTCCGTGAAGGCGACTTGTTGTTCATGAGGTACTTCGTGGTCGCCTCATCGAGCGTGGATGCGAGCACGCGGGCGTAGGGTGTCCCCCCACGGTCAGCGAGATGCTCAAGCGATGCCGCCAGCGCCAGGAATTCACCAAGCGAATCCCACCGCAGGTGATTTTCCTCCATGAACTGCTGCACATGCTTGGGGGCCGACCCACCGGCGCCAGTCTCGAAGAGCCCCCCACCATTCATCAGCGGGACGATCGAGAGCATCTTGGCGCTGGTGCCGACTTCAAGAATGGGAAATAAGTCAGTGAGGTAATCCCGCAGCACGTTGCCGGTAACCGAAATCGTGTCTTCGCCGCGGCGAATACGCTCGAGTGAGTATCGCGCGGCCTCGATCGGGGCGAGAATCCGGAACTCCAACCCATCGGTGTCGTGATCCTGCAGATAGGTCTCGACCTTCTCGATGAGTTGCCGATCGTGGGGGCGAGCGGTATCGAGCCAGAAGACTGCCGGTGCGCCAGTCGAGCGGGCTCTGCTCACTGCAAGTTTGACCCAATCACGAATCGGAGCGTCTTTGGTCTGGCAAGCCCTCCAGATATCGCCCGTTTCGATCTTGTGTTCCATCAGCGTCGTGCCGCCACCGGCGACAATACGAACCGTGCCGGCTGCGTCCATGACAAAGGTTTTGTTGTGCGAGCCGTACTCCTCAGCCTTCTGAGCCATGAGCCCGACGTTGGGCACGCTGCCCATGGTGGTTGGATCGAAGGCGCCCCGCTCCTTGCAGTCCTCGATGACCGCTTCGTACACACCGGCGTAACTGCTGTCGGGAATGACGGCATTGGTGTCCTGCTGCTGACCATCGGCGTTCCACATCTGCCCGGAGGTGCGAATCATGGCCGGCATGGACGCGTCGATGATCACATCGCTCGGGACATGCAGGTTGGTGATGCCACGGTCGGAATCCACCATGGCGATGGCCGGTCCAGCATCGAGGACGGCCTGAATGTCGTCCCGGATGGCCTGCTGCTCGTCCCCAGGAAGCGTTTCAATCCTGAGAAACAGGTCACCGAGGCCGTTGCGGGCATCGACGCCGAGTCGATCGATTGTCTCGGCGTACTTGTCGAATACCGCGGCGAAGAACACCCGAACGGCATCGCCGAAGATGACCGGATCGGACACCTTCATCATCGTCGCCTTCATGTGCAGCGAGAACAGCACCCCATCGGCGAGGGACGCCTCGATCTGCTCCTTCAGGAACACCTCCAAGGCCCGCTTGCTCATGAAGGTGCCGTCGAGAATCTCCCCGGCGAGCAGGTCGAGTTCATCGAGCAGGACCGTCACTGTTCCGTCCGCCGCCACATGCTCGATGCGAGCCGTCGTGTCCCTGGTCATGGTGACGGACTTCTCGTTGTGGAAGAAGTCGCCACTGCTCATGGTGGAGACCCGCGTCTTGCTGTCAGCGGACCAAACACCCATGGGATGCGGATGCGCCCGGGCGTACTCCTTCACGGCCTTCGGGGCGCGGCGATCCGAATTTCCCTCGCGAAGCACCGGGTTGACCGCGCTGCCCTTGACGCTGTCATAGGTCGCCTTGATCGCCCGTTCTTCGTCCGTCGCGGGATCTTCCGGGTATTCCGGCAGGTCGTAGCCGTGCTCCTGAAGTTCCTTGATCGCCGCCTTGAGCTGCGGGATCGAGGCGCTGATGTTCGGGAGTTTGATGATGTTCGCTTCCGGTTGCGTGACCAGTTCGCCGAGTTCGGCCAGCACATCTGGAACCCGGTACTCCTCCGGGAAGCGATCGGAAAACTTCGCCAGAATTCGCCCCGAAAGAGAAATATCCCGAAGTTCCAGATTGATACCACAAGGCCCCACAAACGCCTTGGCGATCGGAAGGAACGAGTAAGTCGCCAGGGCTGGCGCTTCGTCGGTGTGGGTGTAGACGATGGTGGGCATGTGCTGCATGGGGGCCGAGTGCTCCGATCAAGTCGCGGATTCGATGAAACAAGCATCGCATTCTACCGGGCCGTGGTGCCGCGCATGAACTTCAAACCGATCGATGGGGTAGGCTGCAACCGGTGCCGGGCAGCCCCGACGATCGGGGGTGCCGCTACCACACCAAAGGTAGTTCCGCCATGATCGAAACCACCCTCCTGCTCGCCCTCGCCGCATCGCCCCAGAGCCATGGGCCGCCTGAGGCCGGCACGCCCTCGCATCTCATAGCGGACACTGAGATCAATCACCACATCCATGGCCCCGTGGGAATGCGGTGGGTTCCCAGCGGCACCTTCACGATGGGCTCGGAAGCGGATACGGCCAGACCAGATGAGCGGCCAGCGCATTTTGTACATGTCGACGGCTTCTGGATCGATGAGACCGAAGTCACCAACAGGCAGTTCGCTGAATTCGTCGAAGCAACCGGCCACGTCACCACTTCCGAGCGACCGGTGAACTGGGACGTCATGAAGCAACAGGTCCCACCGGGAACACCCAAACCCAATAACGCAGACCTCCTTCCATCCTCCGCCGTGTTTACGCCGACGGATGCCCCGGTTGACCTGCGTGACTTTTCGCAGTGGTGGAGAATGGTCCCGGGGGCCGACTGGCGGCACCCAGAAGGACCAGAGAGTTCCATCGAGGGCCGCGAGAACTGGCCGGTGGTGCATGTGTCCTGGGATGACGCAAACGCATACGCCAAATGGGCCGGCAAGCAACTCCCCACCGAAGCGCAGTGGGAACGAGCGGCACGATACGGCCATGACAATGAACCATTCATGTGGGGAACGGAACTCACTCCGGATGGCGTACACATGGCGAACATCTGGCAGGGCCCATTCCCACACGGCAACACCGGCGATGATGGCCATACAGGTGTCGCGCCGGTCAAGCAGTTCCCCCCATCCGAACTCGGACTGTACGATCTGGCGGGAAATATCTGGGAATGGACACAGGACCGCTACCGATCGGATACGTATGCAACGAGGGCGAACGAACCGGCCGCATGCCGCAATCCGACCGGACCGAGCAAGAGCCGCGACCCTCAGAATCCCTACGCCGATGATGTACGCGTACAGAAGGGAGGCTCGCATCTGTGTCATGTCACGACCTGTGAGGCCTATCGACCGAGCTCCAAAATGTCCTCGACGACGGACAGCGCGCTCAGCCATGTCGGGTTTCGCTGCGTGAAATCAGGCTCGCCGAAGTGGCTGAACTACCCGGGCGACGCCTCCGTCGAACCAGGGCGAGGGCGACGCATTGTGCTCATCGCAGGTGATGAGGAGTACCGCTCCGAAGAAGCTCTGCCAATGCTCGCCAAAATGCTCCGCTCGCTTGGATTCGAAACCATCGTGCTCTTCAGCCAGGACCCGGAAACCGGCGAGATCGATCCCGATGAGTCCTCGCACATTCCCGGCCTGCATCTTGTTGATGAGGCGGACCTGCTCATTCTGCAACTGCGGTTCCGGCATCTGCCGGATGCAGACATGAAGCACATCGTGGACTACGTTGAATCGGGCAGACCAATTACCGGCATTCGCACGGCGACACATGCCTTTGCGTACCCAGACGACTCTGAATCGCCATATGCAGCATGGTCATGGAATCGCGAAGGGGGATTCGGCAAGCGCATTCTCGGCGAGACTTGGGTCGCGCACCACGGCAATCATGGACATGAGGCGACACGTGGCATCGTCGATCCTGACAACGCCGACCACCCGATGCTTCGTGGGGTCAATGATGTGTTTGGGCCAACCGATGTGTATGCAATCGACACGCTGCCCGATGACGCAGTCGTTCTCCTCCACGGCGCGATCCTGAGTGGCATGTCCCCGGAAGACAACCCCGTCAAGGATGCGCGCAATGACCCCATGCACCCCGTTGCATGGATTCGTCAGCGGTCGATGCCCAATGGCGGTACCCAACGCATCTTCACGACCACCATGGGTGCCGCGCAGGATTGGTCAAGTGAAGATCTGCGGCGGCTGATTGCCAATGCCGCGTTGTGGCAACTCGGAGAACAGAACGCGATTCCAGCCGATGGCCTGCCGGCACCGATCATTGGGCGGTGGGACCCGACGACATTCGGGTTCGGAACGTATCGCCGCGGCGCAGTGCCTGCCGACGTTCAAGATGGCTGGCCGGCTCCGAATTGAGAACGACAACCCCTCTCCTCGCTTTCGCGGAGAAGCACCCCGCAAACTGAAGCAAACACCTCATGGACTCGCTGAAGGCCCTCAATTGTGTTGGCGGTTGAACCAGGCGGCAGTATCCTGAAACCATGTTCACGCTGGCTGCCATGGTGACCTTGACCGCAATGGGCGGAGAAGAACGGCTTCGATGGGACATCCACCCCATCGAGCATCTCAATTTGCCCGGCTATCTACACACCGTTGCGCATGCCATTGCCCCCGATGGCGCCATCACCGGACGAGACGGATCGACCAATTCATCAATCGGTTGGCACGCATTTGTCTGGACTGCGTCCGGCGGAACGGTTCCCTGTGTCGATGATCAGTGGATCCTCTCGGAAGGCGACGCGATCAACAGCAGTCATGTGGTCGCCGGATCGGTCAGCACCTGCCCGCAGAATGGCGCGTGCTCAGCTGCTGCGACCATACTCAACACCAGCTCATCGCCTCAACTGCTCAGCCCTTTGATCCCAGAATTCCTGATGATTCAAACGATCACCGAGACAGGACACATTCTGTTCGCCCAAGGAATTATTGGATCATTCAACATCAACGGGTTCGTCTCGCTACCCGGCGGCAGTGTCTTGCCTCTTCCACTTCCGGATTCTGCATGGAGCATCACCCTCGCCGGCATGACCGAACCAGAACCGACCAGCGGCATGGTTACCATCGCCGGATCTGCGTGGGCCACCCCACATCGCACACCGATGATCTGGCGACTTGCTCCAGATGAGACCGTGATGAGTCTGGAACTGCCCGATGCAGGCGAAGGAGGAATGATCGAAGCAATTCTCGCCGATGGGATCATCTTGGGCAGCATTCGGATTGACGGCGTTGACACGCCGTGCAGTTGGTCGCCGATCGCATACGACTACACACTGCTCACTGACTCAGTGGAAGAAATCGGATACAGCAGCGCGAAGATCGGGACGATTGACGGTGCTCGCGCTGGCCAATTCATGCTTGGCAGTGAACGCGCCATCTGGCATATCGGAGCAACGGGCGAACTCACGATCGTTGATGCTGCGAGTCTGGGCCTGCCCGCATCCGATCTGAAACCGACCTCGTATCTCCCCGATGGCAGCCTGCTGATCGAGGCACTGGATCTGCAGATCTATTCCAGCACAATCGGTACATGGCGGCTTGACACGGGCTTCTCGCTGCTGACTGACCGGGCCTTTGGGGCAGCGGTATTTGAAACTGCAGGCCCCTCTACCGCGATCGCTGGTGCTGATGATGGGACACTCGCACTGAATCGATATCCGAATGCGTGGGCCGCCTTGGCAATCATGCCTGGCGATGTCGACGGAAGTGGTGCCGTGACCATTGATGATCTGCTCGCGATTCTGTCACTCTGGGGGCTGTGCGAAACACCATGCCTTGAGGATCTCGATGCCAGCGGTGATTTGGGGGTTGATGACCTGCTCATCGTCCTCTCGCACCTCTGACCCCGTCGGTTCACCTCACCGCATGTGACGGGGCGATCGCAAGCAAGGACGCGAGGCGACGGACAACACTCAAATCTTCGGGCATCAAGTTCCCCTCTCTCCTGATGATGGCCGCCAGCACATAGAACAAGGCCGCAGTCCGAGGACCGCGGCCTTGTGAGAGTCATTGTGTGCTGGAGAATCAGCGGCGGCGACGACGGGCAAAGCCCGCGAGGCCGAGGAGAGCCAATGCGCCTGGCCCTGGAACAGGAGCACCCTCGATGGAGATCGCATCGATGAAGATGGCTTCGGATCCGGAGTTGCTTGCGAATGAAATCTCAAGAGCGCCGCCGGAGACAGCGCCGGATACCAGGAACCACACGCCAGCAGCTTCTTCCATCTCGAGTCCACCATCACCCACGTTCCCCAACTCAAGCAGTGTTACGCCGCCCATGGTGACGGTGATCCAGTCTGCGTCTTCGTATCCAGTGCTTTGGATGAACAGGGCCATTGTCACGAAATCGGCGGTATCAAAGACAGCGCTGGTCAGCGTCATGATGCCGTCAGTATCGGACATCTGATAGTGCTGATCGCCATCGTAGGCTCCGCCGCTGCCGCTCGGCGCGTAGGTCGTCACGCCGACATAGTCGCCGTCCACGAGTCCACTACTAGAGGGATCGAAGGGGATGTAGGCCGCGTCCATGCCGTCGATATCGACCCACGCCTCGCCATCGTTGTTGACAAGATCGTGCGCAACATCCGCATCGCCAGTGTCGTAGTACTTACCGCCAAGGGCGTCGGTGTTCTCGAAACTTGTGCTGTACAGCACATCACCCATGGCAAAGCCGCTGAGTCCAAACACAGCAGTTGCCGCCAACATCATCTTCATACGCATCGTGCCTTCTCCTCGCTGTGACGCGCGGTTTCCAGACCGACACGCCGCTCTTCTCCTGCTTCGGGGGCCCTCTCTCGAAGCCGCATCCGAAGCGTTCACATAGCAATGTACAGGAGCCGAGGCCCCCTGCAACGTCGAAATAGAAGTTTTTTTGATCCCAAGTGACCCCTCCGACGTGAGTTACCAAACTGCTGTCCAGAAGCGACGCTCAGGGGGCCACAGAGCCGATTATGGGGGTCATGGCGGCGAGTTCCGCCCAACCTCTACCTCGGATCGCTCGGTCGCCGATCTCGGTCCCTTTCGATCGCGGGCCGCTCCTGAGCCGGTAAATCACGATTCGACCATTCTGGAGAGCACCCATCCGCCACCGCCCACCCCTGTGACTTTGCCGCCGAACCCTGCGAGCATCCCACCACAATGCTGCAAAGACGCTCCGTCACATCGGCCAGCGCTCTCGAAACACCTCCCACATGCCACCGTGCCGACGGACTGCAGGACCGCCTTCCAGCCAAGCAGCGACGGGGTGGTCGGCATCGATGACGTACTGGCTATCATCGAACCATGTGGGGGGCCATGCGGCAGATATCCGTAGATGTCGATGGCAATGAAACCGTCGTAGCTGCTTGGGGTTCGTGTTCATAGTTCGCAACGGAGGTGCTTCACATGCATTTCAATCTCCTTTTTCCTTCCGCCATATGCGCCGCGATGCTGTCGGTCTCGACATACGCCGGCGACACGCACGATCCCAACCGCACCGCCACGATCTACCTGCACGGATTCGACCCAGATGGAGCCGACCTGGACGGCGTCTTCGGTGAGGACATGCAGGAGGAACTGCTCGGCGTGATCGGAGACATGGCCGGACTTCCGCTGCTTGAGGACGGCGAAGCGATGAACTCCGTCGCCGCCACGACCTACTACGGCGACATCCCTCCCTCCTACTACACCGCGGCAGACATCGCGGAACTCGAAACTGTGACCGAGGCTTGGGGCGGCGGGATGCCACGGTACGGATTGATTGCAGCCAAGTACGCAAGACACGTCATGGACCGTACCGGCGCAACGCAAGTGAACATCGTCAGCGTCAGCATGGGCACCTACGTCGCGCGGTGGATGATCGAACATGACAGCGACGGGCTCGCAAGCGACGGCAAGATCGCGCGGTGGCTCTCACTCGAAGGCGTACTCTCGGGGAACTGGGCCGCCAGCAACGAACTCGTCTCGGATCTCTTCGACATCTTCGGCACACCCACCATCGATGTGGATCAGATGCATTACGGGTGGTGCGAGGCCAACATGAACTCGCCCCGGACCGAGATGGACAACGCCCTCTACGGCGACATCCTGGTCGGCATGGAAGTCTCCTCGCGGGATACCGACGGCACCCTCACCGACATCATGCTGCTCAAAGGCGACTTCCACGCCAACGATGACGTGGTAACGATCGACGATGCCTACTTCCTCACCACCACCTCGCAGTCCCACTTTCTGGGCCACGAGCCGACCAGGACCTACTTCCATGTCAACCACTATGAACTCGCCGAGCACACTCCCGCCATGGCTCAGGTCGCCAGTTTCCTGACCGGACAACGACGGGTGAAGATCGAACTCACCCAAGCCCAGATCGAAGACATCAACGAGCCTGATGACCCCTGGTGGGACTTCACCCCGGCCGAGATCGTCTTCACGAGTTCGGTCGTCTCACCTCAGGCCCAAGCGAATTGGGGCATCACCGAACCGATGTGCAATCGCCCGGCGGACGGCGTCTCGGCTCCGATCCACGAGGTCGGCGGAAACGGTGACTCCGTGCAGCCGAACCAGTTGGTCTACGACGACTTCGTGGCTCCGGGCGAAACCGTGCTGCACGTCACGGTCGGCGCGGTGGAGATCGACGATGACCTGCGATACGACGTATGGGAACCCCTCATCGGCGATGGCTGGGACGAACTGGGCGAAGACACCATCACGGTCGATGTCTCCACGCCCGGTATCCACACGCGATCGATCGATGCCCCCGACTTCAACGGAACCATCCGCGTTGAGGTGATCGACTATCCGTTCGCCGAACTGAATGACACGTTGCCTGGCGATGTGGACGGCGATGGAGTGGTCGGCGTGAACGATCTGCTCGCGATCATCGCGGCATGGGGTCCATGCAGCGGGTGCAGCGAAGACATCACGGGTGACGGCGTCGTGGATGTCAATGATCTTCTGGCCGGGCTGGCCGCGTGGACCGGGTAAGCCTGCTCAGAATGACCAACTCGACCGTACACCCCATATGACGCTGGTGTCGATTCCCGCGGTCACGTCTCGCACCACCTGCACCACCGGGCCGATATCGAAGGTGTTCGTCATCTCCACCCGCCAATACCACTCGGCCATGAACTGTTCGCCAGGGATTGGCGGCAAAGAAACTTGTGACCGGCCGAACGGCGTAATCTTGGCGTACTCAACTGCAATGCCGGTGTGATGCCCGTCCAAACCGAAGGGGCGATCCACTGCAAAGCCCGTTGACACGGCGAAGTTTGATCTGGTCGCTTGATTCTCGCCCCACCCAAGACGCATGAAGACTGAGGCGGTGTCGCAGATCTTCTGATCCATATTGAAGCAGATGCCGACGCCCTCACTCGTGCCGGGGCCGAACTGGTCGTCCATGGTGTTGTACCAGCCGGTCAGCCGCCAATGGCCGACCCGGTCCTTACCACCGATCGGAAGCCGCACGGTCAGATCCGCTTCGGCGGCCGTGAAGAGGTGATTCCACGCAAGCCCTTCGAACCCGCTGTTGTTGCCGGGATTTTCCGAGTTGAGCGTCCCCACTCGCAACGTGAGATCTTCGACGGCGTCCCACTCAAGATTAACGCCGAAAGCGTGGCTTGGGAATGGCATCACGATCTGCTCGTTGAAGTTCTCGGCGAGAAAGCCGGACACCGGGTCGTAGGCGATCGTGTTGTTGTCGAAGAACACCTGATCCTCGAATTTGCCGACCCGCAGTCGCACCTTGTGCTCAAACATGGACTGTTGCCAGTACAACATGTACAACCCAATGCGATTGGCGACGAGGATGTTGTTCATGTAGTCCGGGTCACCGACCGCGGAACCCATGTAGGGGTCCTTGCTCGCACCGAGCCCGATGTTGCCGGTGGCGTTGTAGACCACCTGCCCGAGCCCCTCCTGATCATCCCACACGGTCCAGTGGCCGGACCATCCATACCAAAGGTAGGACCGGCCATGCGGGTAACCATCTCGCACCTTGGTGGCGTGCTGATACGTCACGCCTGCAGAAGGATTGAAGGTCAGGTTGATTGGTTTCAGCCATTCGTTGCGAATGCTCGTGAGCAGGTCGTCGACCATCTTGAGCGGATCATCGATCACAACCGGATGACGGGGGGGCGGTGGCGGAAGGTCCTTGCCCTTGTGCGGAGCGGGGCGGGCTCGTTTGGGGGAAACCGGGTGGGAGGAGTGCTGGGGGTCTTCCTGGATCTCGGCGGCTTGATCGTCCTTGATGTCGTCGTCTGTCTTGGGCTGAATATCGGCTGCTACTGAAAGGGTGCCCGCGAGAAAGAGTGTGGAGAAAAACATACCGAAACCCCAAGCGTTGGACTTCAAATGAGTGTAGCCGAATCGCTTTTGATGGGGAAGAGGAGAAGATGATGAGCAAGCACCGCAGGAGATATTGAACCGCGAAGCCTCAATCGGCCCTGCTCTGTACGAACCGCTTCCGCTGATCAGCAGGGGCCCCAAGCAGAAAGAACCGCCAACACGTCGTCTACCCCGACGACCCCGTCGCCATCAGTGTCCTCAGGACATCCATCGCACGGACCCCACGCGCCAATGGTGGCAAGGATGTCATCGACGTTCACGACACCATCACCGTTGATGTCGCCGCTGCACGGCTCCAGATCCCCTACTTGGATCTCAACAACCAGCAGATCGTTGTCGGTGTTCGTGTCATCGGCCACCGTCGCGCTCAGGCCGAGATACCACGTACCGTCGGCAATGCCCTCGGGGATGGTCACGGTGGTGTTGAGGTAGTAGAAATCGTCGGCGTGAATGTACCCCTCATACTCCGCGAAAAACAACAGGTCATCGGTCGTCACCTCCGGATCAGGGGAAATCCGCATCCGCATGTTCAGCCCGATCCCGGCACCATCGCCGATATTCTTGATGACCGAGAAGAGCGATGTGGTTTCGCCCGCCTGGAGTTCGGTGGATCCGAGATTCGCGTACATGACCGTCGTGTCCGGAAGCAGGAACGGATACATGACCTCGACCGTCTCAATATCACCGACACTCAAGTGGGTCCTTTGCCCCATGCTGTTCTGCCACCCCTCGTACCCGGGCATGCAGGTCATGGTCGGGCCACCCGTTGAACAATCCCACTGGCCATAGTGCATGAGCGAATCGAAGTCGTACTCGCCGAAGTTCGATGACCCGTTGGCGAGGTCGTACTGGGACTGACAGTCACTCTGAATGTTGCCCCAGTTGACGGTGATGTAGGTATTGCGGTCGGTCCGTGAGTGCTGGTGGTATCGCCCCATCGCATGTATCAACTCATGGCAGATGATGAAGTGCTCGCCCCAGTTGTAGATGCTCAGATCCTGTCCCCCGCCGATCTGTCCGACATAGGACCAGTTGCCGCCAAATGCGCCGATGTGCAGATAGGAGGATTCGGTTGTGCGGGGAATGAAATGCACACCCGCAGCGGCCTCCATCGTGTTCATGGCATTTCGCACGCGAGTGCGATTTGTTGAACTGACACTTGAATCGAAGTCGTAGAAGACCAGGCCGCTCTCCCACAACCAGGACACTACCGCCCCGCGTTCATCCGGAGGTTCGAGGAACCGGATTTCGCAGGATTGAATGTCCTGAGGATCAGCCTGGGAACCATCGGGCGCTCCCGCCGCACTTCCAACCACCGTCAATAAAACCGCCGAAACAAACCGAACCGGTACCATCACGTGACTCCTTCTCCCATCTAGGGAATCACCCCATCATGACAGATTTTCGATGGGAATCACGCACTTTTGTGACAATTCCCCCCGGACCCTAGCACAGGCCCGGGGGGCGATGATGCCGTCAGCAAGGCCCGAACGCGGCGATCACGACCAGAAGATCGTCTACGCCGACCGTGCCATCGCCATCGATATCCTCGCTGCAGGATCCACAATCACCGAAAGCTGCGACGACGGCGAGCACATCATCAACGTCCACGGAGCCGTTGCCGCTGATATCGGCCGGGCAATCTTCCAAGGCTCCGATGTCGATCGTCGTCACATAAGCGTTGTTGCTTCCGTCGCTGTCACCCGCGCCATCCAATTTCACGCCGACATACCAGGTCCCGTCGGCAGTACCGGCGGGAATCGTGACATCAACGCTGAGGTAGACCAGTTCACCCGGAAGCAGGTAGGCATACGACTCCTGGTGCAGCAGCACATCGTCCGAACCGAGCGTCGCGTCCGCCGAGAGGTAGATCGAAGCATCCGCGTCGAAAGCGGCCTGATCTCCGAGATTCTTGAGTACCGCCAGAACATGCGTGTCCGCGCCGGCCTCAAGTTCATCTGGTGACGCCTGCACAAACAGCACCGAAGCGTCGGAGACACCGTCGACATACATGTACTGCAGCGTGGCAATGTCACCGTCGCTGAGATACTCACGCTGCCCCATCACGTTCTGCCACTGCTCATAGCCGGGCAGGCAGGTCATGGTCGGCCCGCCTGTGGAGAAACCCCACTGGCTGTAGTGCATGACGGACTCGAAGTCGTAGGGACCAAACTCATCAGAGTTGGAGATGTAGTAGTTGTACTCGTAGTCGTCGTCGATATTTTCCCAATTGACCTGTATGTAGTCGTCACGGTCGGTACGGGACTGCTGGTGATACCGGCCGAGCGCGTGGATGAGTTCATGGCAGATAATCAGCGGCGAAGACCAGTTGTAGATGCTGAGGTTCTGCTGACCACCTGTCATGCCGACCGAAGACCAGTTGCCGCCAAATCCTCCGATGTTGAGCCGCGCCGATTCGTTGGTTCGCGGGATGAAGGTGACGCCCGAGACGGCCTCAAGCATGTCCATCGAATTGCGGACGCGGTTCCGATTGGTATTGCTGACATCGCTCTCAAATTCATAGGGAACAATGCCGCCGGGCCACGTATCCGGCACCACCGCGCCACGGTCGCCCTCGGGACGGATGATGGTGCATGTGTGGTCGGGGTTGCGGTGCTGATCCGCATGGTCGGCCGAGAACGCCGGACCCGAAGCGGTGACTGCGATCAGAACGCCAAGGCGAATGGTGAGCGACATGTGGATGCTCTCCTGCGTACCCCCCCGCACATGCTTCCATACGGAAACATCGTGGAAGCGGATCCACCAAGCCCCAGATCAAACCGGGTAGGGTGTCATGCCATGAGCAAAGGCAAGCGTTCGCACAAGAAGCATCATGGTGGCCATCATGCCACCTCCTCAGGGCCTGAGGAGGCCATCAGGGAGGTTGATCGAATCGCCGAACAACTCGTGGATGCGGCCGAACAAGGGCCGCTGTGGGGGCAACTGCACAAACAGTTGGTCAAAGCAGGCGGCGATGCCAAGGAGATCATGCCCATCGTCATGGGCCGTGATCTTGAGATGCTCTCGCATCTGATCGCCCGACTCAAAGGCGAGGAAACACCTCCTGTCCCGGAGGAACGTGAATCCGAAGCACTTCCAGACATCCCCCACGAAACCAAGCGAGCGGCCATGAAGGCCTTCCGCCGCCGCATGAAGTTGATGCGGCTCGACCACGAGTCCAAACTCGGCGTGGGCCCCATGACGTCCGGCAAGAAGGCCGACTTTGATTCCATCCTGCCGCCGCGGGAATTCGACGAAAATGTCTGGAAGGTGCTGGCCGCCGAAGGGCAACTCAAGGCCACAGGACGGGGCTTTTACGGCCTTGCAGAGGGATAGTTGCCGGAACTTCCTTTCCGATAAACACTTGCATTCTCGGGTGCTTTCTCGACAATCGGCGGCACACGCAGCACGGTTTCGAACATATGTGGACTGCAAGTAGAGCTGAACCGCCCCCAAGAAATGCGGGGCAAGAGGAACATCATGAACACATTCAAGACAATGAGCACAGCGATCGGCTGCACACTCATCCTGAGCAGCGCGGCCTTCGCCGCCTTTCCATCATTCGATGATCTTGCCACCGGCACGATCTACAACCCCGGCGACACCTTCACCTCCGACGGCATCAACGTGAAAGTGCAAGACTTTCAGTGGGCCGACGGCACATGGACGTCAGGTGGCCACGCTCGAGTCTCCACCGATTGGTGGGCCCACGGCTCGTACAACGAACTCAACACCAACAACACAAATGCACTCTATGACTTCGCCGGCTCGATCGGCACACAGACCGAAGTCGAACTGCTCTTCGGTGAATACGGCGGCAACATCAACGTCGCTGTTAATGGCGACTTTGCCAATGTCGGCAACTTCCTCGACCTCCCCCCCGCTCTCGGTGGCTGCACCATCACGATCGTGTCCGGCGGCACCGGAGGTGATGCGGGCGAAATGGTCATTCTGGGTGCCATTCAGGACCTCATGATCGGCGGACAGGAACTCGCTGTCGATATTCGCGCCGAGAACGAGTGCGAAGTGGCCTTCGAAGACCTTCCACTCTCCGCCAACTATTTCGTGGGCGATACCTTCGTCACCGATCTGGTCCCCTGCGAAGTGAAACCCTTCCAGTGGACCGACGGCACCTGGAACCCGAGCGGCCACGTATTGGTCGAGGACTGGAATCAGGCCTGCGGCACCGATCAGGAACTCTTCACCAACAACGCCAACGTGCTGTTCGACTTCGCGGCCGTGAGTCCGATCGAGAACTTTGCCTTCGAGTTCGGCGAGTACGGCGGCAACATCAATATCGCCATCAACGGCGACTTCCGCAACGTCGCGAATTATCGTGACCTCGACGGTCTGATGATCGGCGGCGTCCAGTTCATCGTTACCGACGGCGGCTGGGGCAACGACTGCGGCCGCGTCGAATGCGTGGGCCTGATCAACAAGTTCGGCGTCGGAGGCCAAGAGCACTTCATCGACTGCTTCGAGTGGGACTGGGTACAGATCGATGACTGCGAGCCCTCCTACGAGGATCTCACTGTCGGTGATGTGTATGTCAACGGCGACAGTTTCGTCACAGATGCCTATCAATACGAAGTACGACACTTCACCTGGTGGGACGGCACCGACACCTACAGCGGTCACGTTCAGGTCGACAACGGCGGAATGGCGTGCAGCCTCGGAAACGAGTTGCAGATCAACAACGCCACCACGCTCATCACGCGAACCGACGGTGACTGGATGGAGAACGTCTCCTTCAAGTTCGGCGAGTACGGCGGCAATCTCAACCTCGAGATCAACGGCGACTTCTGGAACTTCGACAACATGGCCGATATCGACGGCATGGTCATCGGCGGCGTCACGGTGAGCGTCGACTGGGGCGGCACCGGCGGCGACTGCGGGCAAGTAAGCCTCAGCGGCGACGTCGAGTACCTCCGCCTCGGCGGACAGGAGTTCTGGGTCGACTGCTTCGCAGCCGATGCGCTGCCGGCACCGGTTGAAGGTGATGTGGACGGTGACGGCGATGCCGACATCGACGATCTGCTCGCCCTGCTCGGAGCCTGGGGCTCCAGCGACCCGGCCGCAGACCTCAATGGCGACGGCACCGTGGATGTGAACGATCTGCTCATCCTCCTCGGCGCCCTCAGCCCCTGATGAGTCCATCCCCCGATTCGGCCCACGCGGGCCGAGTCGGTTGGCTCCTCTCCAACAAGAACCCCTCGGCACCTCGCCGGGGGGTTCTTGTTGGAGCGCTAAGTTCACTCGGCTCGATCAACCCGCTCCCTCTACTCCCCCAAATCCTCAACCCGAATTCCCTCGGGCAGCGACGAGGTGAACACCCGCCCGTACGGCTTCCGCACCACCCGTGAATCGAGGATGGCGACGAGGCCGGTATCGCCGGACGTTCGAATTAATCGCCCGACCCCCTGTCTGAATCGGCGAACGGCCCGCGGAAGACTCTCGTCCATGAAGGGTGAGCCCCCTGCCGCCTTGACCGCCTCACATCGCGCTTCGACGATCGGACGGTCGGGGGGGTCGAACGGCAACCTCGTGATGATGACATTGCGAAGCGCCGCCCCCGGCACATCCACACCCTGCCACAGGCTCGACGTGCCGATCAGTACACCGCCCTCGGTGTCGCGAAACCGCTCCACGAGTCTTCCGGGCGGCCCATCGCGACCCTGCACAAAGACCGTTCCCCCTGCCTCGGCCAGTTGCGACTCACCGGCCTTCACCAGCGCGTTGATGGTACGGAAGCTCGTACACAGAACCAGCGCATCGCCGCGGGTCCGCGCCACCAGTTCGACGACCCTTTGCAGTAGCGCGTCGATGTACTGTGGACTGTTCGGTTCCGGCATCGCCGAGTCGATGACCAGCCGCATCTGGCTGGCCAGATCAAAGGGGGTTCCTTCTTTGAGCGTGACAGCATCAGGACATCCGAGCCGCGTCGCGATGTGACCAAATCCCTGCTTGCCCGCCGCCATCGTGGCGCTCGTGAGGACCAGTCCAGTGCGGCCAGTAAACAACTGCTCACTCAGAATGGGGGCCACATCGATGACGGTACATTTGAGCGTAGGTCTCGCACCGCGCCCGCTACCAGGCTCCAGTCCATCGAGGTAGTACACGCCGCCCGGTACGTCTTGGGCAAGCAGTCTGCGCACACCGGTCGCCATGCCCGAAGCGCGAATGGCCCATGAAGCCAGTTCCGCACGTTCCTCCTCATCCACGCTGACGGTTCGTACCGCGCCGATGGCCTCACCCAGCGCCTCAAGTGGCCCGGACAACACATCCTCGACCGGATGCGGCTCGCGGATGCGGCCGCCAGAACCACCCGAGCGACCGTTCCATGCGAGCAGCGCATCGAAGAACCGCCGCGCGGCTCCGCGGGCATCCCGTACGTGAACAACACACCGCGCAATCGGACCATCTCCGCCCTGTCCGGCGAGCCATCCTCGTTTCTCGTCGCTGCTGAGCAGCGAGCCGAGCAGCCGCTCGACGCCTGCCTCGGAAATCTGCATCCCGAAGTGTTCAGCCGCCACATCCTCGACCGCATGGGCCTCATCAAAGACCACATGGTGGTAGTCGGGCAGCATGGACGCGCCGCCCATCCGAAGTGCCAGATCCGAGAAGAAGAGTGCGTGGTTGCAGATCAGCAGATTGCCAGCAGCCATACGGGCACGATCACGTTGGTAGAAGCACTCGTCGTGCCGTGGGCACTTCCCGCCAAGACAGTTGTTGGACTCGCTCTGCACGTGATCCCATACGCTTGCACGTGGCAATGTCGGCAGGCTCGTCCGCGTTCCGTCGCCCGTACTGCCGGCCCAGCCCTCGATGATCTTGAGCGAGGCCCATTCGGGACCGCCGAAGGAACCTCGTCGCCGCAAGGCCATGTCCAGCCGCCGCTTGCTGAGGTAGTTGCCGCGACCCTTGACCAGCACCGGCCGCACCCCGCCCCCCACAAGCGGCAGCAACAGCGGAATGTCCTTGCGGACCAATTGCTCCTGCAGCGCGATGGTGTGGGTCGAAACGACGACGATCTCGTCGTGGTTGACCACCCGTTCCATCGCCGCGAGCAGATAGGCGAAGGACTTCCCGACACCGGTTCCGGCTTCGGCCAGCAGCGTGCCACGATCTTCAAGGCAGCGGCGGATCGCATGCGCAAGCCGCTCCTGCTCGGGCCGGACCTCGAAGCCCGGTAGCACTGCTTGCAGCCCGGTCTCTTCACCGAGCAGATCAACCAGTTCAGCGCCGCTCACGCGGGGTTCCTCCGATCGGAGCGTGCGCCGGCTCGCCGGGGCGGCGTGGATACATGCGAGGGATCGGCCCATCACGCCGCACAACGACGATCGTTCCGGAAGGCGTCCGACACGTCGACTCAACCGTGGCCTTGAGTGTGCGAAGGGCTGCTGCTGCTTCTTCGATCTCCTTCGCGGCGCGCTCGCCCTTGATCGCCAGCAGGTATCCGCCCTCTACAACCAGCGGCAATGCCAACTCCAACAGCACCCGCAGCGGTCCCACCGCCCGCGCGGTCACAACATCCCACGCGAAGCGGCCGCCGCCGTCGGGACTTCCCAGCGTCTCGGCTCGTTCGCTCAGCACAGTGACGTTGTCGAGACCCATCGCCGTTGCCGTTTCGGCCAGAAAGCGAGCCTTCTTGCCGGTCGCCTCGAGCAGCGTCACCGGCAGATCGGGCCGCACGATCGCAAGTGGAAGTCCCGGGAAGCCCCCGCCCGCGCCGAGATCAAGCATGTTCTGCGCGCCGGCCGCTTCGAGATAGGGCAGCACACTCAGGCTGTCCAGTACGTGCCGCGTCCAGGCCTGCTTGCGGTCAGCGATGCGAGTCAGGTTCATTCGCGTATTGGCCTGAAACAACAAGTCGAGAAAACGCCCGAGCATGCAGACTTCCTCAGCGGCCAATTTTACGCCATACGGCTCCGCCAACTCGTTCACGTTGATCGCATTGTCCTGGTTGCTATCCACCGGCATCATCCTCGGGACCGAATTCAAAACTCTCTCTCCACAATCTGCTGGGCGGACGGAGGCCCACATTCAGCAGCAACCCAATGAGCAACCATACGGTGACGAGGCTCGAACCGCCCGCGCTGACAAACGGCAGCGTCATCCCCGTAATCGGCATGAGCCCGATGGTCATACCCGTATTGACGACCATCTGCGCCAGCAGCAGCGTCGTCGCTCCCACGGCAACCAGCCTACCGAATGCCTCCCTGCACTGAGCTGCAACCAGCAGCCCCCCTACCGCCATGACGGCGAAGAGTGCCCACGTCACCAAGCCGCCGAGCAGCCCCCACCGCGTGATAATGACGGCAAACACCATGTCGTTGTGCTCTTCAGGCAGGTGATTCCAGTGCAGCAGTCGCGCCGCTTCGTGTTCTCCATGCCCGCTCAGGCCGCCGGCGCCAACGAGGGTCATGGCTCGCTGCCCCTGGTATCCGATGTCGTCGACGTAACTCGTATCGCCGCGGATCTGCGCCCACATCGCGAGGATGCGATCTCGCTGGTGCGGGCGGAGCATCGGCGTCATCGCGCCTGCAGCGAGCAGTCCAAGCAGCCCGATCACGAGCAGATCCCGCATCTTCGCGCCGGCTGCAATGAGCATCGCGATGGCGGTCGGCAGAAAGAGCAGCGCCGTACCGAGATCCGGCTCAAGCAACACCAAGCCCATCGGCAGCAGCGCAATGAGCAGTGGCGGCACCAATCCACGAAGCCGACGGTGATTGCGTCTGAATCGAAGCCACGACGCGATCGAGAGTACGACGGCCACCTTGGCCAGTTCCGATGGTTGCAGGTCCGTCACGACCAGATTGATCCACCGCCTGGCGCCATTTCGGGGGCGAACCACGAAGTCTGGAACGCCCGGCATCAAGAGAAAGATCAGAAGCAAAACGACGAAGATCAACATCGGCCAACTGATCCACTGCAAGAATCGATGCGAAGGCCACACCACCAGTGCTGCCGCGATCAGTCCCACAGTCAGCAGTGCGCCCTGCTTGGCCACCAGTTCCGGCCGGGTTGTTCCGATGGCCGCCAAGCCGATGCACGTGAGAATGATCGCTGCTGCAAAGCACAGCCACGCGGGTGTCGCCCAGTGCACGCGGCTGACCCATGTTCGCTGGGGCGCCGGCCGCAGACCGCCCTGTGGACGAACGAGCGATGAAGTGGATCGACTCACGAGTCGCCCCCACTCAGATAGCCCTCGGCCTGCAGGGCGCGAATCACCTGATCGGCGATCGGCCCGGCAACGCGTCCGCCTGAACCACCGTATTCAACCAGTACCGCAAAGGCGTACCGCCACGGTCCACTCTCATCGCCTAGGAGCCCCACGACCCACGAATGCTCCAACTCCGTGGTTCGCTCGCCCGGAACAATCTCTCCATTGCCATCAACATCCCGTCTCCATGGCGGTGCCTGCGCAGTACCGGTCTTCGCCGCGATGCGAACACCTTGTACGCGAAAGATTGGTTCACGTCCGGAAGCAAGCGACAAGTGATTCCCCGTACCGTAAGGCTTCTTCACAACATCTTCGAGTCCTGCGATTACTGTTTCGACCAGCCGCGGTGAGAGCGGTCTGCCTTGCGAGGCCTCCGTAGGCTGGTGACCCTGTACGAGCGTGGGCGGAACACGCCGGCCGGCTCGCGCCAGCGTGGCGTAGGCGTTGGCCGCATGCAGTGGCGTCCACGTTGTCCGCCCTTGACCGATCGCCATCATGACCGATTCGAATGTGTCTTCGCCTTGCCGCTGCAGCGCGTCGATGTCACCGCCACTGGGCCGCGAACCGCTGGCCTCGAGTGGTTCAGTCCACGGCGCACTCAGACCGATGTCCAACCGCTCTCCGAGGCCCATGCTGCCAAGCCAGTCGCTGAGCCTGGCAAGTCCGAGTCGATCGCCGAGTTCGTAGAACCAACTGTTGCATGATCTTGCAAGCGCCTCGACCGGACCGAGGCTGCCATGTGTGGCCATGCCGTACTTGGGACGGTAGATCCAGCAGCGGGCGATGTTCGGCTGATTCTCAAAGTGGTGTCCGGTGCATTCGATCTGCTGGTCGAGGTCGATCACGCCTTCGCTCACGGCCGCGGCCAGAATCAGTGGCTTGATGATCGAGCCAGGAGGAGCGGCAATCTGAGCTGGGCGTATGAGCCATGGTTGAAGTGACTGAACCTCTCCTTCCGTCATGTCACCCAACTGCCAAGGACTCGATGCCATGGCGATTATTTCACCGGTTGCGATGTCCAGCACCACGACGCTCGCGGGAAGCACCGTTCCGTTTGGAAGCGGCGTGTTGCGGTGCCAGGACTGCACTCGGGTCAATCCGATATCGGGGTCCAGCACTGCCTCCAGCCGCGCCTGCACAGCAGCATCGATGGTCAACTGCACATCGCGTCCACCGATGGGTTCCTCGCGGGCGGTTTCTCCGATGTCACGCTCCCGAACAACCATCCCGACTTCACCGCGGAGCGTGTCCTCCCAGGCCTGCTCGATGCCGCGGCTGCCCACGGCATCGGACTGTCGGTAGCCCCCCCGGTCGATCTCGTGGGTATCAGGATCGTGGAAGGGACGCCTTGCCACATCTTCCTCCCACACCGTGTCGCGGATGTCGCCAAGCAGCACATCGGCGACCCGGGGAATCGTGATGGGCTGCATGGTGTCAGCGCGGAGCGGACCTGGCATGGTGCTCATGTCCACCTCGACGATCTGCCTCTCGTATGGATGGGTGCGGTGGCGGGCGTATCGCAGGTCGAGCAGGTCGTCGTATTCGGCTGCAAACGCATCCAGTTCGGCGGCCTGTGCCTCGCGGAGATCCGGCACGATGACATGCACATCCGCCTGCTCGCGAATGGGGCGTGGCACGAAGTCGGGCCCCTCGCCCGAACCGAATCGCGCCTCGTGACGACGACGCTGCGCATCCCAGACAACGGCGGCCATCCGCTGCACTCGGCTGCGGATGTCGTTGAGCCGGATGTCCATCTCGTCGCGACTCAGTTCGGCCGCCGAAGCGATCGCCACCCACAGCGCATCGAGTACCTCGTCCCACCGCCTCCGCTCCGCTTCAATGGCCCCAGAACGTCGCTCGGGCGAGGCCATGGACCACGCATCGCGACCCATCGCGTTTCTTGCTGCTCGAATCGCGCGGTCCTCAGCCCACTGCCCGGTGATGGCGTCCCATGAGACCGCCACCTCCCAGCGTGGCTCGTCTTGAGCAAGCACCCGGCCCTTCCTGTCCAGAATGGATCCACGCCACGTCGGAAGCCATTGCTGCTCAAGAAGCCGCGACACGGCGACCGCGCGGTGCGTAGCCCCCTGCACCAAGGTCAGACGCACCGCCTGCACGATCAGCACCACCAACACAATGCCAATGCATGCGGCAAGAAGCCACAGACGGCGGTGATACATGACGGGTGCCTTGCGGCGGGTGGCAGTGGACATATGGCGGCGTGAACTCGGTGAGAAGGGGCAGTGATGGCAAGTGTACGCCGCAGACGGAGGTATGCTTCACGCTCATGCACGAACTCCCGGTGGACATGCTGGTCCATGGCTATCTGAACGGGTACTTCCCAATGGCCGACCCCGATTCGGGCGACTTGGAGTGGCACCACCCGGACCCTCGGGCGATCCTCCCACTCGAATCGCTGCATGTGCCCAAGAGCCTCGCCCGCACGATTCGAGAAGGACGATTCCAGATCAGGACGGACAGTTGCTTCGATGAGGTGGTGGCCGCCTGTGGCCTGCCCGGCCCGGGACGAGAGACAACGTGGATCGACGATCGCATCGCCACGGCCTGCAGCGACCTGCACCAGCAAGATTTGGCCCACAGCGTGGAGGCCTGGCGGGATGGGCAACTGGTAGGTGGCCTCTATGGCGTCCGCATCGGTGGCGCCTTCTTCGGAGAGTCAATGTTCAGCAGACCCGAGCTCGGCGGGCGGGATGCCTCCAAAGTGTGTCTGGTCTGGCTGACCGAGCATCTGCGGGCGATCGGGGCAGGCCTGCTCGATATTCAGTTCATGACCGAGCATCTGCGAGGGTTCGGGGCAATTGAAATCGATGCCACGGAGTATCACGCCCGATTGCGTAAGGCTGCGGAGATCGAGTGTCTGTGGTAAGGGGACATGCGATGACCGGGGATACACGCCAAAGAGTCGATATAGGCCAATGTCCCCACGCAGTATCTGGTCGCCTTTCGGTGAAAAAACGACTATCATCCCCGGTCCTCCATCGTGAGGAGCCGTCGGTGAGGCCTGATTCTGGGTTGCGCCGCACGGGGCATCTGTTCGCGGCTGAACGGTGCTCCAGCTCCATGGGGGAAACAGCCGCGGATGCGTTTCGACGCCGACCCGCGCCATCGTCCCTCGCGTACGGAGTTCGCAGCGTCCCCGCACACACAATCACACCCGTGGCCCGTGGTGTAATCGGTAACACACCTGGTTTTGATCCAGGCATTCCAAGTTCAAGTCTTGGCGGGCCAGTCCTCTTCTTCACATGAGCAGCACACCGCAACAAACTGACCGACCGCTCGCCGCGGTCATCCTCGCAGCCGGGAAGGGCACCCGCATGGGTGGCGATCTTCCGAAGGTCCTGCATCAGGTGGCCGGCAAGCCGATGGTGCACTGGGTGGCCGAGGCGTGCCGAGAGGTCGGTGCGTCCCCATTGGTCGTCGTCGTTGGATACCAGAGCGACCGCGTCCGCGAAGCGATGGCCGGAGATGATGACATCGTGTTCGTCGAGCAGGCCGAGCAACTCGGAACCGGTCACGCTGTGGAAGTCTGCCGCGAAGCGATCGCCGATCTGGGCGGTGACGCCTTCGTACTCGCCGGTGACGGGCCACTCATCAGAGCCCGCACACTCGCGGCGATGGTGGATCGACACGCGGCCTCGTTTGCATCGGCGACGCTCGCCACGGCGGTACTCGACGATCCGACCGGATACGGACGGATCATCCGCGATAGCGACGACTGTTTCGAAGCCATCGTCGAGCAGAAGAACGCATCGGAAACGCAACTCACCATCGACGAGGTGTATCCCTCCTACGCGATCTTCGATGTGGCAGACCTGTTCGACATGCTCGAAGAACTCCCTCGCAATGCTGTGAGCGGCGAGTACTACCTCACCGAAGTGCCCGCCATGATGCGTTCCCAAGGAAAACGGATCGAACTGGTGCCCGGCGTTCCCGCCGAAGACATTCTCTCGATCAATACGCCCGAACAACTTGCTCGGGTTGATGCCATCCTTCAGCAACGCCTGCATACGGAGGCCGCAACATGACCATAGACCACGATCATCTGAAGATCTTCGGCGGCCGAGCTGGCCATGAACTTGCTGGTGAGGTGTGCGAGCATCTCGATCTTCCGCAGGGCGTCGCCCAAACCGACCTCTTTCCTGACGGCGAATTGATCGTCCGAGTCGATGAGGACGTGCGAGGTCGCGACTGCTACATCGTGCAGTCCACGAGCGACCCGGTCAATGCGAACCTGATGGAACTGCTGATTTACATCGACTGCCTGCGGCGGGCCTCGGCCAAGCGGATCACGGCTGTCATCCCCTACTTCGGCTACGCCCGGCAGGATCGCAAAGATGCGGGGCGCACCCCCATCACCGCCAAACTCGTTGCCAATCTCATCAACGCCGCGGGCGCCGACCGCGTACTGTGCATGGATCTGCATGCAGCGCAGATTCAGGGTTTCTTCGATATCCCACTGGATCACCTGTCGGCCTCTACCGTCATCGGAAAGTACTTCCAAGGCATACGGACGGAACTTGGTGAACTGACAATCGTCTCGCCCGATGTGGGCAACGTCAAGGTTGCCAACGCCTATGCCGGGATGCTCGATGCGGACCTCGCGATCATCGACAAGCGACGCGAGTCAAGCGAGAAAATCGCTTCGAAGAACCTCATCGGCGATGTCGATGGCCGAACGGTGCTGATGGTCGATGACATGATCTCGACCGCCGGCACGATCTGCGGCGCGGCGGAACTGGTCATGGAGCGAGGCGCGATCCGAGTCGTCGCCGCCGCTTCACATCCGGTGCTCTGCGGACTCGCGATGGACCGCCTTGCCGACGCACCGATCGAGCGTATCGTCGTTACCGATTCCATCCCCGACCGCGGCCGGCTCGACCCGATCCGCGACAAACTCGTCGAACTCTCCATCGCCCCGCTCCTCGGTGAGGCGATTTACCGCATTCATCACGACATGTCCATTTCCGCCCTGTTCCAACGTGGAACGGGCGTCAAGCGTTAGTTCCCTCGCGGCAAATCCGCATGCTCAGAATTTGGAGGACCCATCCATGGGCCATGAAACCCCGACCATCCAGGTCGCTGTCCGTGAGCGAACCGGCACCCGGTACGCCAAACGCCTGCGAAACTCGGGGCGCTTGCCCGCCGTGATCTACGGCGGCAGCGGCGAGCCGACACATGTCAGCGTCGATGCCCTCGAGGCCGTCGATCATCTTCGCAGCGGCGTCCACGTCATGGAAGTCGCTGTCGAAGGCGGCAGCACCGACACCTGCCTCGTGAAGGAGTTGCAGTTCGGCTACCTCGGTGATGATCTCGTGCACATCGACTTCGCGCGGGTGGACCTCGATCAAATCGTCACGGTCAATGTGCCGGTCAACCTGACAGGAACGGCCAAGGGCACCAAGCAGGACGGTGCCATGCTGGTAGTCATCCGCTCAGAAATCGAAGTGCGGTGCATGGTCAAGGACATTCCCTCCGAAATCACCGCCGACATCACCGAGATGATGGAAGCGATCACCATCGGCGAACTCGCCCTGCCTGACGGCGTCGAAGCCCTGCTCGACCCTGAGAAGCACATCGCGCACATCGCCATCAAGGCCGAGGAAGAGGTCGAAGAAACCGACGCGGAAGCCCTCGACGTCGATATTGACGAAACCGAACCCGAAGTCATCACCGAGAAGACCGAGGAGCCGCAGAGCGGAGGCGAGAGCGAGGGCTGAGGCCCGAGCTGAGCAGACACCATGCGACTCGTCGTTGGCATCGGCAATCCCGGCACCGAATACGACCGCACCCGACACAATGTCGGGTTCGAGGCGATCGATCGCCTCGCGCGTCGCATCGCCCCCGGCGAGATTGCGAGAAGCAAGTTTCAGGGCGCCATGCTGGAATCGACGCTCACCGACGACAAGGTGCTGCTGCTCAAGCCCACGACCTTCGTCAATCGAAGCGGGCAGGCCGTCAGCGAGGCCATTCGCTTCTACAAACTCACCCCCGAAGAAGATCTGCTTGTCCTCGTGGATGACACCGCTCTGCCGTGTGGCCGGATTCGCATCCGCGAGTCGGGTGGTACCGGCGGGCACAACGGTCTTCAGGACATCACATCCCATCTCGGGACCGACCGATGGGCTCGTGTGCGCATCGGCATCGACGGACCTGGAACCATCCCGCTCTCGTCCTATGTACTGGGCCGCTTCCGGCCCGATCAGCAGGACGAGGCCGAGCGGGGCATCGAACAGGCCGTTGAAGCGGCCGACTGCTGGATAAACCGCGGCGTCACCGCCGCCATGAATGCGTTCAACGCCGACCGGGAGCCGAGCGGCTCACCGGAGGAGACCCCCTGACATGTCTGAGATCACCATCAACAACTACGAGGCCATGTTCCTCTTCCCGCAATCGGCCACCGCCAACCTCAGTGAGGCGAGCGACCACGTGCTGGCCCAACTCGAGAAGGTCGGCGCCGAGGTCATCTCCTTCCGCAAGTGGGACGACCGGCGGCTCGCCTTCCCGATCAAGGGGAACAAGCGTGGCGTTTTCTTTCTCGGTTACTTCAAACTCTCCGGCGACAAAATGGCAGGGCTTGAGCGGAACCTGCTGCTCTCCGAGGAGATCGTCCGCTTCCTGATTACCCGCGCCGACCACCTCTCGCAGGAGCAGATGGAAGCCGCTGAGGGCCGGGCCGAGCTCGCCGACGAGATCAAACTTCGCGGCGAGCAGCAGTCCGACGATGCTGCCAGCTCCATTCGAGCAACTACCAAGGCCGAGCGTAAAGCCGCCGATGCGGATGACGGCAATGGCGAAGTTCCCGAGAAGGACACCTCGGCGGAGGAGACGATGGAAGCCGTGGAAACCGAAGAAACGACCGCATCCTGAGCACGGTGCCCTTTGGCATCACTTCCCCGGACCAGCGTGCCGATGCGATAGAATGCCCGCTCACACTTGCTGGAGGATGAAAGAATGGCTGGATCTGTCAACAAAGTGTTTTTGATGGGCAACCTCACCCGCGATGTGCAACTCAAGCACACGGCGAACAACACGGCCATCGCGAACTTCGGGCTCGCCGTCAATCGCCGCTATCGCAACAGCAATGGCGAAATGCAGGAAGAAACCACCTTTGTGGACTGCGAGGCGTGGGCCCGTACCGCGGAAACCATGTCCAAGTATCTGAGCAAGGGGCGCCCTGTGTTCGTCGAAGGTCGCCTCCGACTGAATGAATGGCAGGACCGCGACGGCAACAAGCGATCAAAGTTGCTCGTCGTCGTCGATAACTTCCAGTTTGTAGACAGCCGCCAAGGCGGTGGCGATCAGGGTGGCTCGCGGCAGACCGAGTCCGCCGGCACCGGTGGATACGGTGGTGGACCATCCAACGACGATATCCCGTTCTGAATTACAAGGCGTCCCACCGCGGGACGCCGAAAACACCGACGCTGGGGCGCCGCGGCACGGCGCTCCTCAACTCCCACGGAGGACACCGCACATGAGCCGAAGAACGATTGAACTGCTGTTGCTTGAAAATGTCGAGAATCTCGGCATCGTCGGCGACGTTGTCAAAGTCCGAACGGGCTACGCCCGCAACTACCTGCTTCCGATGCAGATCGCCGAAGCCCCGAGTGATGAACGGATCGAGGCGCTTCAGGCGGAGCGAACCGCCGCCCTTGCCCGCGTTGCCGCGCAGCGGGCCGATCGGGAGGAATTGACCGCCCGCATGGAAGAAGTTGAACTCACACTCGTCCGCTCCTGCAATGATCGCGGCGGCCTGTATGGCTCGGTGACGCAGCGGGACATCGCAGATGCCCTCGCACAGGTCGGCTACCCCGGCATCGAAATCCGCGCCGTACGCCTGCCCACCTCCATCCGCCGCATCGGCGACTACGAGGTTCCAATCCAGTTCGAGGCCGACCTTCGGGTCGATATCTCGGTCATCGTCGAACCCGACCAGCCGCTCGAAGAGCGTGAAGAAATGGAATTCGACGACGAGGGCGAACTCATCGAGAAGCCCGAACCGAAGCCGAAGCCGGTCGCCGAAGAAGTACCAGCCGAGGAGGCTGCGGCCGAAGGGTGAGCCGATACCTCAACTGAAACCAAGGGGATCAGGTGCCGAGGCGGCACCTGATCCCTCTTTCTTTGTTGCGTCAGGCCACTTCGGGGCGACCGGCCGGCACAGTGCCGCTCGCAGCCGAACCGTATGCCAGTTCGAGATAGCAGGCGATGTAGTCGAGAATGCTGGTGGCCTCGGGGATGTCGGGATTGCTCGTCGCGCCGGAGGGTTCGAATCGCATGCCCTTGAAGCGGCGGACCGCGTCATCGATGGGCAAACCGTACTGAAGCGAGATCGAGAAACTTCGACAGAATCCTTGGATGAGACCCGAGAGCGTCGAACCCTCCTTGCTCATCTTGATGAAGATTTCGCCGGGACGGCCATCATCGAAAAGTCCAACTGTCAGATAGCCCTCAAAGCCGGCGACGGAGAACTTGTGGGTGGTGGACTCCCGCGTCGTGGGAAGAATCTCTCGCTGCCGATCGGTGAACATGCGGTCCTTCCTTGGCCCTCTGAGTGCCCGTGCCGGGACATCGAGGCCACGGCTTCGTATAAGCCACATCCGTGCGGCCTTTGGCGTGCATCGGCCCGCGATGGGTCTCGACTTGAATCGGTTTCAACTCAGCCGGGTGAGGACCGCAGCGATCACAAAGACGCCCACCGCCACCATCAGAGTCGCCACCCATCGCGACACCGCCAACGACCATCTCGGCCAAGCGGCGATCAAGCCGCAAATCGCCAGAAGCAGCAGGCCGGGCAGCAGCAGTTTCGCCAAGCCGCCCAGCTCACGATAGCCAACGAAGGCCACATCGCTTCTGAGCGTATTCAGCACAGTCCCCCGCAGACCGTCTTGCCCCAGTACGCCTAAACCGAGCACCGGTCCCATCATGGCAGCCCACCCGACTGCCAGGAGCGCTCGCCGACGACCGAGGCGAATGCTTGCCATCACGAGAATCGCCCACGCAGCAGCGAACGCAATCACCAGCGGCGGCCACCCGCCAGGTCCCGCCGCATTCACCACTGCCAAAGCGGATGCGAGCACCAACCCCAACAGCACCCAACCACCCCCATCACCGCCATGACGCTCGTGGGGGCGAGGGGTCGTTTCCATCCAGAGGAGCACCACGCCAAGCGCAAAGGCCACGAGAGACAAGAACTCCGGCACCCGGCCCGCGACGGCCAACGCCATGAGCAGCACTCCAATCGCCGGCCAAGCCAAGGGCAGGCGGTCATCGGCGTGCCACTGATCCCGACTCCACTGACGGGGCCCGAGCAACAGCAGCGGGGCCACCACCACGCCAACGAGCGGTCCCAGTGACATTGCCGCCAACGATTCGATGTTCAACATGTCCCCACCACCGGTGATCAGCCCGAGCCCCGGCAATACGACCAAGACTGGTATCCACAGCACCCGCACCAGTCGAGCCGGCCGGCCCTCATGATTCCCGGACCGCATCAGACGGTCAGCCACGAGCACCAACGCGACTGCCAGCGGCAGAGCCACGCAGACCGCGGGGATGATGCTCATGGGGACGTCTCCAAGACGGCGGACAAGTGGCTCGCTACCGACTCGAGGCACATGACCACCGCCGGCGGACGCCACCATACCTCCCCTACGCCTTCCGCCGATCGCTCACCAACCCGTCGCACCTTGCCCGGCAGCGCTCCAAGCCGCACGAGCAGGGGTTCGGGATGAGACGTCTGGAACACCAGATCATCGTCGCGACGCAGCAGCGATCGCACGTCCATAGCCGCAAGCATCACACCGATCTGGCAGCAGATTCGCAGCCGCGCCGCCGGCTCAGGAATTGGGCCATACGCGCTGTGCAGATCAGCGATCACCTGATCGATCGCAGCAAGTGTGCGGGCCTGACAGAGTCGGCGATAAGCGTCGAGCCTTCTGGCATCTCCGGGAATCCACGCCTCCGGAAAGTAACCAGTCCAGCCGAAATCCAGAATCGGCGCCCGCTGCTGCGGGCTCCGGCCGGACTTCAAATCCTCGACAACGCCTTCAAGGAGGCGGCAGTACAACTCGTATCCGACCGCCGCGATGTGGCCGGACTGCTCCGGGCCGAGCAGATTGCCCGCGCCTCGGAGTTCCAGATCCCGCAGCGCAATGCGAAAGCCCGCGCCAAGCATCGAGAATGACTCTACTGCCTGGAGCCGACGCCTCGCTTCGGGACGCACTGTCCGCGTCATCGGAAGCAGCAGGTAACAATACGCCCGGTGCCGTGACCTGCCGACTCGGCCCCGGAGTTGATGCAAATCTGCCAGTCCGAAGCGATCGGCCTCGTTGATGATGATGGTGTTGGCATTGGGGATGTCGATGCCGGACTCAATAATCGTGGTTGCGACCAGCACATCGGCTTCATGCCGCATGAAAGCCAACATGGTCTGCTCGAGTTCCTTCGGCGGCATCTGCCCGTGGCCCGTGACAATTCTCGCATCGGGGACGAGATGGTGTACCGCCTCGGCCACATCGCCAAGATCCCGCACCCTGTTGTGCACGACGAAGATCTGCCCCTCGCGGGCGAGTTCTCGTTGAATCGCCGAGCGGAGGCGATGTTCGTTCCACGGCAGGACCTCGGTCACGACGGCGCGTCGATCGACCGGTGCTGTCTGCAGACTGCTGATGTCCCGCAGTCCCATCATCGACATGTGTAGCGTGCGGGGGATGGGCGTCGCCGTCATGGTCAGCACATCAACGGTCGCTCGAAGCTGAAGCAGCCGCTGCTTGTGCTCCACGCCAAAGCGTTGTTCTTCGTCGATGACGACCAGCCCGAGCTCCTTGAAATGCACATCCTTGCTGAGCAAGCGGTGCGTACCGATCAGCACATCGATACTTCCGGCCGCAAGTTCGGCCAGTATCTCCCGCTGCTCAGCCGCCGTCTTGAACCGGCTCATGGACTCCACGCGAAAGGGGAACCCCGCAAAGCGATTGCGAAAGGTCCGCTCGTGCTGCTCAGCGAGCACCGTTGTCGGCACCAGAACAGCCGCCTGACGCCCCGCTGCGGCTACCCGGAAAGCGGCGCGAATCGCGACCTCGGTCTTTCCGAAACCCACATCACCACAGATCAGCCGATCCATCGGACGCGGGTGCTGCATGTCGGTGGCGACAGCAGTGAAGGCAGCGGCTTGATCGCGGGTCTCCTCCCACGGGAAAGCCGCCTCGAACTCCTGCTGCCACAGGCCATCTGGCGGGCACGCCACCCCCACCCGCTCCTGCCGCACCGCCTGCACTCGCAGGAGTTCGGCGGCCAGATCACGCACCGAATCGGCGGCTCGGCCCTTTCGATTCTCCCACGCATTACCCCCGAGCATCGATCGTTCGGGCTTTCCCTTGAAGGCACCGATGTAGCGGTGGACATCGTCGATACCGGTCGCGGGCACCAGCAGGCGGGCGCCTGCAGCAAACTCCAGCACGAGGAACTCTTCTATCGCATCGTCCTGCCCAGCCCGCCGCGGCTGCACCTGCATTCCCAGAAACGAGGCGATGCCGTGATCACGGTGCACCACGAAGTCACCGGGCGCGATCTCGACGAAGGCGTCAAGTTGCCGGCGGGCGCTCTCGCCATGTCGCTTTCGGCGCACGTGATAACGATGCACGATCTCGTGGTACGGCACGAACTGGATCGGCTGATCATCGCCATGCCAGACAAAACCGCGATGCAGGTATCCGGATGCAATCTCCAGCGTCGGTGACCGCTTACCAAGAAGTTCTCTGAGTCGATCAACATCCCCCTGCTGCTGACACACGACAATCACCCTGCTCTCAAGCGAGCGGCTGCGAAGATCGTCCATGGCATCGGTGGCCTGATCTGGAAAGGCTGGCAGCATCACGATGGGCAAGTGCATGTCTGCTTGTTCTGCGGCGCCGAGCAGGCACACACCGCGACATCGATCGGCCAGCGCAGCCTGCACCGTTTCGAGTTCGGCGATCCAGCCGCCTCCCGCGATACGGTCAGAGTAGGCCCTTGCCTGCTCACGAATCTCGGCTGCATCGTCGAGTACTGCTTCCCATCGCTCGTCCAGCAGTTCCGGCAGGATGGGCGGGCCGTGTTCATCATTCTGGCACTCCGGAGCGAAGGAGGCGGCGCCCGCTACCAGATCCAGTCGCTCGAGTTTCTGCGCCGAACCCATCGTGTCCAAATCGATACCGTGGAGCGACTCCACCTGGTCACCGAAGAGATCAACCCGCACCGGCTCACCGACTTCAGGAAAGATGTCCAGCACATCACCGCGGACTGCATACTCACCTGAGCGTTCCACCGTAGCCGCCCGCGCCCAAGAGGCCTGGTCCATCCACTGCAGGAGCGCCGCGCGGTCCAATTGATCTCCGGGACGAATCGTCCGCAACATGTCGCCCAGTTCAGAAGGCGATGGCACCGGCTGCATGATCGCTGCAATAGGCGCCACGATCAGCGGCGGCGACGGATCACCAATGACCTGTAGCACCCGCAGCCGCTCGGCCAACAGATCCGAGCGGACTGCGGTTTCGCCTGGAAGCGTCTCCAACGCGGGGAATCGAAGCACATCGACACCCTGTGCTTGGAGTTCCTCCATCGTTTCATCGGCCTGGTCCAAATGTGCCGTCACCAACAGCCGCGGCTGCGTGTTCATTCTGGCGATGGCTCCCATCACCATCGCGGTCGATGACCCGGCGCGCCCCGAGATGTGCGACACGCCGTCGGAGAGCACCTGCATGACGGCGTTCAGTTCCTGATACGCATCGATCGCCTGATACCAATTCTCGCTCATTGGCGAGGATCCCAGCGGACGTATGTACGAAGTCGCTTGGCCATCATCGGTCCGATGCCGGACACCCGCTGCAAGTCGCCAGGTGCGGCAATCAGACCTTCGCCAGCGGCATCTGCAAGACGGCGGCCAAGTACCGGGCCAACGCCGGGCGTCCATCGCCATACAGCAGGATCCGCCGAGCAGGGATCGATGCGAGCAAGGTTGCCGGATCCCGAAATGGAGGCCGTCCGGTCGGAGCGAGCGTCTATCAATTCCCTCGCTGCAAGCAAGCTCAGTACCACGACCGCTCCGGCCGACTGCATTGCTCGCCGCTGCCGCCGCAACGGAAGTCGTTTCACGAAGTTGGCGGCGCCGCGGCCGATCCAAGAGGCTTCGAAAGTTGCTTGCGAAGTGAAATCAGCCGCTTCAGCACGCCCTTGACCGCCCCCTTCTCGGTAATGAGCCCCGCGTGTGGCGGCAGAGTCTCGGCATGGTCAAAGAGATCGGTCCAAATCACCGACTCGATATGCGGTTTGGAGAGCAGCATCGGCACGACTCGCATGGCCCACCGCCCCTGCAATTCCTCGCTCCATTCACCTCGCCAGCGCCCCCCATCGATGCTGATGGGCCTGTCGGGCACGCCGAGGTCGGTCACAATAATCTTGGGATCGAGCTGGAAGTATCGGTCAAGCAGACGGCTCATTTCCATCAGATCTCGCATCGCTCGACCGTCCACGCCATCGCCCATCTGCAGCCGCAGGCCAACGGCATCGAGCCGAACTCCGGACCCGGCGATCTGCTCAACAAAGGTCACCGGCCCGATCGCCTCCGGGCGACTGAACATGTATTCGCTCCACGGCTGTTCGATCTCAACAATGACGCGACGACCACGATGTCCCTCGCGAATCCGCAGCGCCAGCGTACGAACCAGATCGATCATGTCTTTCGAATGAAGCGGCATGGCTGTGTTTGTGTTGAAGCCCGTACCGATGGACCACATGCCTATATGGTCACCGTACCGCGTCACGACGGCCTTGACGTGCTCGTAGGCAAGATCGCGAAGTTGCGGGTAGGTGATGGCCTGCGAGGACACCCAACCGGGTAACCCGTGGCGACCGAGATCGATCAGCGGGCCAGCCAGCACACGAAGTCCATTGTCCTCGGCCCATGCGATCCAGTCATCGGCCTCGTCCCAGTGATACTCGCCCTGAGTCGGACACAGGCGGTCCCATCGCAGGGGCAAGGCCGTCAATCGGAAGTGCCGATGGGCCACCTCCCGCAATGCGTCTCCGCACCGCCGTGGATCCAGCCGCACGCCGATGGACGTCGATGGCGCCGCGCGAGTTCGAAATCGCCGCTTCAGCAGGATTTCGGCATGGGCCATGGCCAACCGCTCTGAGGCGCTGACGGCCAGTCCCAGTGATTCCCGTCCCGCGCGATCTGCCTCCACCGGATCGTTGGTGACCATGGCTTTGGTGAAGAGTTGCCTTGCTTTGTTCCACATCCACATGGCCGGGTGGGCCTCATCCAACTCGATCATCATCCACTCCTCAGCCTTGTGGACGAACATCGCGATCCGGTGGCGAGCGAGTTCCACAGCAAGGATGTACGGCTCGCTTCGCTGCTCAAGCAGGCAGGTCCGAAGACAGAGATCGCCCGGTTCACCGACGTCGTAGAGCAATCCCAGACCGGTCGCCCCACGTCCCTCTCGCTCGCACTGGATCAATCCGTTCTTGTGCAGAACGCGACCGCCAACCACGACCTCGTCCTTGTCGTACAGGACGACGTTTCGAAGTGGAGCGGTATCGGCCCCCCCCTCGGCGTCATAGGAAGCAAATCGAAGCATGTGTGAAAGCGACATGGTACGGCGAAACACCAGACAGATTGAAGGCTGCCACACAAGTGCTACACTCCGCAGGTGCGAGGAGAATCAACAATGCATGCCGCCACAAGCTCTCCGGTCTGGGCTACAGACCTCCCCCTCCAGAACAGACGCCAAGGCAAGGTCCGGGACATCTATCAGGTTCCGCCAGCCGGAAATCGAGGCTCAAGCGTACTGATCGTGGCCACTGACCGCGTGAGCGCCTTCGATGTCGTGATGCCCTCGCCGGTCCCCGGCAAGGGACGAGAACTCACCGCCATCAGCACCAAGTGGTTCGACATGATCCGCGAATGGGACCTGATCGGGGACCACCTGTGCTCGACAGATCCCAAGGATGTGCCCGGACTCGATGAGTCTGAGCAAGCCCAGTTGGAAGGACGCATGATGCTTGGACGCGCAGCCCGCGTCATTCCGATCGAGTTCGTCGTACGTGGCTACATCACGGGTTCTGGCTGGAAAGAATACCTTGCAGAGGGAACCGTCTGCGGCATCACGCTGCCGACGGGATTACGCCACTGCGCCAAACTTCCCGAACCGATCTTCACCCCGGCAACCAAGGCCGAAGAAGGCCACGACGAGAACATCGACTTCGAAACGGCCTGCAGCGTTGCCGGTCGCGACGTGATGAACCGCCTGCGCGACGTGTCCGTCGAGATCTACCGCCGCGCCGCCGAATATGCGATTGAGCGAGGGATCATTCTGGCGGACACCAAGTTCGAGTTCGGCTATGCGATTGATGACGCAGGCAACGAAACCGACGAGATCATGCTCATCGACGAAGTGCTGACCCCCGACTCAAGTCGCTTCTGGCCCGCGGAGGATTATGAAGTCGGCCGTGATCAGGATTCTTTCGACAAGCAGTACGTCCGCAACCATCTCGAAGGGCTCGTCAGCAGTGGGTTGTGGGACAAGACGCCGCCCGGGCCGGAACTGCCCGACGACGTCGTTGTCAATACGCTCTCACGCTACCGCGAGGCGCATCAGCGGTTGTTCTAACCAAGTTCCGAGGAATCAAACAGGTTCAACATCACACTCACCGAAGATCATGAGGAACCACCCGAGGTCGTTGGCGTCGACATCCCCACTGAGATTCACGTCCGCAATTGGATCCGCAGTCCCCCAGTGCGCCAATATTTCAAGCAAATCTGCTACGTCGAGGTCACCATCCCCGTCGAGATCGCCTGGGCACATCGTGCAGCTCTCAGACATGCTGTTCAGTTCCGCGACGACCATGAAGCCTTGGATAAGATCCGTGTCCCCGCATCCAACACAGCCAACCATCCACGGGTCGCTGTCTGAACTGGCAAACCAGAGATCGCCAAGTTCGCCAGCGGAATCGTATTTGAATTGGCAGTCCGTGACGTCAGGATCAGACGGAGCGGACGCGGATCCAATGCTGTAGACCGCGCCGCCCCATGCTGCCGTGTTGGCCTGGAAGTAGCACCGATCTATGCTCGGCGAAGCCTGATTCAGTGCGATCGCGCCACCTTCTGAGTAAGCGGAGTTGGAGAGGAACGAACAGGATGTGATGTCGCATGTGGCGACATCGGAAGTGTATTCAATCTTCGCAGCACCACCGCTGGAATCGCTCTGGCAGTTCTCGAACGTGCAGTAATTCATTTCAAGATTGACAATGCCGGCATAGAGAGCTCCCCCACTGGTTGCTCGGCAATCTTTGAAGTTGCAGTGATCAAGACGAAGCGAGGCGAATGCCGCTGCAACCGCAGCACCATATTCGTCATCACCTTCAGTGTAGGCGATTCCCATACCGTCAAATTCGCAATCGGTAACTTGTACGGCAGCTCCTACCGCCGTGACACCGCGAGTTTCAGACCCCCAATACTCAAAGGACGCGCCACCCAATTCTTCAGGCAAGTTGATCGTAACGATGGAGTGGAACGTGAGGCCTTCTAAATTGACCCACTGGTCGTCGGGCGTCGAGTTCACCTCGATAATCGCAGTGTCATCAGCCCACCACAGTTCCACCAGCCCGTCGCCCTTAATCGAAATAGCTTTGTCCGCGATTGTCACGTTCTCGTAGTAGGTGCCCTCCGCAATCAGCACTGTATCGCCGTCCTCCGCTGCGTCCACAGCCTCCTGAATAGTGTCGTACTCGCTTGGCACTTCGAGCGTCGCGGGTAGAAAAAAACCCTAGTCCTCTGGATTCCACTCTACGAAGTCCCCTGGCTGCCACGGTGGGTCACCGGGCCACTCTGCCATTGCAGGCGTACATGAGATCCCAAAGCTCAGGGCGGCGATAGTCAGTCGATTATTTCCAATAATGGGCACTGGGGGTAAGCTCCTAAAGTGCCAACGCAACGGTCGGCAGCCCACCTATGGAGCGGCGCTGCCCGTGTGTGAGAATTCCAAAAAAAGGAATGGTCCCCCCGCCACCAGTTGCCTTAATAGTCCACAAGAGCGTATCTGACGGTCAGCAGGCTGCCGCCACCGTATTACGGAGAAGCATCGCGACCGTCATCGGACCCACTCCTCCCGGAACAGGGCTTAGGTAGCCGGCAACGGACAAGACCGACTCAACATCGATGTCGCCGACGGTGCGTTGCTTGCCGGTCTCAGAGTCGGTAATACGGTTGATGCCCACGTCGATGACGGTAGCACCCGACTTGATCATGTCTCCGGTGACCAGGCCCGGAACCCCAGCCGCGGAAATAACCACGTCGGCGCGGCGGGTGTGCTCGGCAAGATTGCGTGTATGAATGTTTGTTGAAACAACCGTCGCCTCCGCTTCCATCAGCAAAGCGGCAACTGGCCGCCCAACGATGGCGCTCGCACCCACGCAGACGACTTGGGCACCCGCGAGTTGGATGCCAGTGGACTCAATCAATTGCATCGTGGCCAACGCCGTACATGGCGCCAACGCGCGGCGTCCATACAGCACGCCACCGATGTTGGCTGGGTTGACTCCCTCGACATCCTTCTCAACCGCGATCAATGACTGAATTCGATGGGTGTCTACGCCGTCTGGAAGCGGAAGCTGCACCATGATGGCGGTCACACAATCGTCCTGATTGAGCCGCTGGATCGTGCTGGCGATCACATCAAACTCCGCATCGGAAGTGATCGCATGCAACCGGTATTCGATATCGAGTTCCTCGCACATCTTGGCCTGATTTCGCGCATAGACCGAACCGGCGGGATTCTCATCGGCGAGCACCACGTCGAGTCGGACCGAGCGCCCCTCGTTCCGAAGTTCTCCGATACGAGTAGCAAGTGTCTCCTTGACCTTGCTGGCCAGAGCGCGTCCGTCGATCAAGGTGGCTGTGTCTGCGGCGGTCATGGCGGCAAGGATACCCGTCCGACTACAATCTCCGGCATGGCAGACCTTCAACTCATCGCAATTGACGTCGGAAACAGCCGAACTCGGGTAGCCGCGGTTCAGGGCACGAGCGTCTCTGATCCGATTTCGCTGAGTAACGGCGATCTCGGGGCAGTGACACAGGCGGTGCTCAGCCAACGAGAGTCGCTGCCAGAGGCCAACCCGCGGCCGATTGTCATGGCGTCGGTCAATGATGGCTTTGCAGATCAACTCGCCTCAGCCCTCGCCGATCAGTTGTCCGAAGAGGTCTATCGCGTTGGGGGGGACCTACCCATTCCCGTTCAGTGTGATCTGGCACCTGAGACCATCACAGGAGTGGACCGGCTGCTCAATGCGGCAGCCGCGTTTGACGTGCTCAAGCAGGCCTGCATCGTGGTTGACGCAGGGACTGCGGTGACTGTGGACTTCGTGGATGGTGAAGGCATCTTCCATGGCGGCGCCATTGCGCCAGGCGGTCGGATGCAACTTCGCTCTCTGCACGAGTACACCGAGGCGCTGCCCGATCTGGAATTTACAGTTCCAGAAGCCGAGGCCTTCGGCCGCAGCACGGCGCAGGCCATGCTCAAGGGCGTGCACTTCGGCATCCAGGGGCTCGTTCGGATTCTTGCCGAACACTATGCCGATCATTACGGGGCATATCCGACCGTCGTCGCCACGGGTGGCGATGCAGAAACACTGTTTCGTGGTGATGAACTGATCGACCGCATCGTTCCAGACCTGACGCTGCAGGGCATCGCGGTTGCGGCGAGGCATGCCATGGCGGCAACAAGTGGCGACGAGACCGGCGATTGAAGACTCCGACTGCCCGGCTGCTGACCGCCGAGTCGCCCGGGGCGGTTGCGATCATCGAACTAAACGGCCACCTTGAGGCATTGTGCAAGACACTCGACCTCTCCCTTCCGCAGATCGGCCAGATCACGTTGGCAAACCTCTCTGGAGTTGACGAGGTGCTGCTGGCACGAGTGGACACCGCGCGGCTGCACTGCATGCCGCATGGAGGCCCGCAAGTGATCAAACTGCTTGAGCAGCGGCTGGCCCATGCGGGAATCACGATGACGCGTGGACGCGGAGGAAATTGGCCGGAAGCGGCGGACGTGGTAGAAGCGGCGATGCTGGAAGTGCTGCCGCAGGCAAAGACATCGCTGACGCTGGAACTCCTGCTAGCGCAGCCATTGCGGTGGAAGGCAAATGTCGCGTGGACCGACGAAGACGAGAAGCGGTCAATGCGGCTGCGGCGACTGCTGGAGGCACCACGGGTCGTGCTTGCCGGCAAACCGAATATCGGCAAGAGCACGCTGCTCAATGCACTCGCAGGACGACACCGGGCAGTCGTCTCCGACATGCCTGGAACAACACGAGACACGGTCGGCGCGATGCTGAATCTTGGCGGACTTCTCGTACAGTGGTTTGATGCACCGGGACTGCGGCCCGCCGACGATCCGGTCGAATCGGCGGCGATTGCAGCGAGCCATGAGATCATCGGCGAGGCTGATCTGCTCATTGCCGCTGCAGACTTTGAAACAAAATGGCCGAGTTTGCCGCGGCAGCCCGATCTGCGTGTTGGATTGCGATCGGATCTCGGCCTCGCACACGGGGCGGATGTGCGTTGCGCGGCGGGGCTGAAGGAAGGGCTTGAGGATGTTGTGTCAGCGGTGCGGGAAGCACTTGTGCCGAAAGTGGATCTCGAATCTGAGCGGCCTTGGCGGTTTACAACGCAACTCTCCCCAACGCTGCTTCGCTGCGAGGACAGTTGAGCAGACAAGCAAGAGCGCCAGAGGAAGGCAGCACCTCGACTCCTGCGAGGTAATGCTGCTACAGGCCCATCACGGAGTATCCACAATCCACGTAGATCGTCTGCCCGGTCACACCAGATGACAGGCCGGAGAGCAGCCACACCGCCGAATCACCGACATCCTGCCCAGTGACGTTGCGTTTGAGCGGGGCCTTCTGCTCGACCCAGTCGAGAATGGACGAGAAGCCGCCAACGGCCATGGATGACATGGTTCGAAGTGGGCCGCCGGAGATCGTATTGACGCGGATGTTTCTTTCGCCAAGTTCCATGGCGAGATACCGCGTGGTCGCTTCAAGGGCTGCCTTTGCCACGCCCATGACGTTGTAACCCGGCACCGCTTTTTCGGCGCCGTAGTACGACATGGCAAGCATGCTGCCCCCATCGCTCATGAGCGGCAAGGCGCGGTTCGCCATTGCCATGTAGGTCCACGCCGAGATGTCCATGGCCTGCGTGAAGACCTCGCGCGGCGTCGCAGTGAACTTGCCTTGCTGCAGCCAATCCCTATCAGCGAAGGCGATGGAGTGCACGAGGAAGTCGAGCGTGTCGGTCGCCTCGGCCACCGCAGCAAAAGCCTCGTCCATCGACTCGTCGGAAGAGGCATCCATCGGACGAAGCCACGGATCCGCAACCCCGAGGGCCTCGATGGCCTTCCGAGCGCGACGCTCCATCTTCTCACCCGGCAGATGCGTAAACACACACGTCCCGCCCTCCCGAATGATCGACTCGGCGATGAACCATGCGTAGGAACGGTCGTTGGCGATACCGACTACGAGACCCGTCTTGCCATCCATGCAGCCCATGTCAATCCTCCTGTTGGGATCGGCAGGGTACTCAGCCGTGGCCCAGATTGCCTAGCATTCGTCCCAATGCTCTAGGAGAAGCAGCAGATCATGGACGTTTACGACTCCGTTGTCGTCCAAGTCGGTGCTGCATGGTGTGCATGGACCCCAGGTATCGACAATGGCCTGAATATCCCCGACATCACAGGTGCCGGTGCAATCCGGATCCCACCGGCAGAGACAGATGTCTTCGCAGGTCACGCCGACGGTAAAACTCCCTACGCACGACTCCACAATCGTCTCGAAGCACCCTCCCGGAATGACGCACGCCCCAACGCGGGTACCGGCCAACGTCCCGTACAACATGCAAAAGTTGTCGATCGCCACATCGGAATAGTCGAATGATGGCGCCCCATAGCCGTATGAATAGCCGCCGAACCCGATGGTCGCCTCTGTTTCCGACGAAAGAGCTGCCACACCGGTGGCATACATTGGTGTGGTTCCCACCCCAGGCGGGTAGTAATCAAATGCAATAACACCGACGGCGGCGTCATACCAGACGTACATCGTCGCAACTGACCAATCCCTGTATTCCCAGACCTGAGTGACCGCAGCGCCACCGTCAATCCAGTAGTCGATCGCCTGGATGTTGTACGGTTGGTTGGGGTAGGCGAGACCCCGCAGGGCGGTGATGGTCAACCCCCGATCAATGTCGGCGGTGGCCGTGTTGCCTTCGAGCATGAGGCCAAAGGCAAGTCCCACCCCGGCACCAAGGGGTGTGATCGTAGTTGGATAGGACGGCTGCACATACCAGTCGGCCTGAATCGCCCAGTCGTGCCTCATGTCCACTTCCCAGCCGCTCGACCACACATGGGTTCTGTAGTCATTGCCGGTGATATTCGCTGAGCCCCAGAACTGCAATTGGCCTAGA